>Ga0209992_10001031_pt1 | contig 31978 bp, 35 predicted proteins | sample 2SBtaG_2_FD_182564 | JGI IMG/M metagenome (GOLD analysis project Ga0209992, IMG submission 182564) | Deep subsurface microbial communities from Kolumbo volcano to uncover new lineages of life (NeLLi) - 2SBTROV12_ACTIVE470 metaG (SPAdes)... | ecosystem: Environmental > Aquatic > Marine >... | reverse complement strand
ATTTCTAAGTTGGATTCTATTATTAATATCTTTTGCTTATATAGTAGGCATCCAAAAAGAAAATACTAGATTAAAAAGAGGTAATACAGAAGGTAGAGTAGAATCAGTAGCTATCAAAGCTGCTAACGTTAAGATGGAAAATCAAATTGCAGTACAAAAAGAAAAGATTTTAGAATTGAAAGGATTGGTTAAAAAACGAGAAATTAGTGTTAGAGAACTGAAGGAATATAAGACTAGTATAATGACTTCATTAAGAGAACTTTTAGAAAATGAAAATATCACGTAAACTTATACCTAATTTTAATTTTGTAGGTTATATTAAAACCATTCTTCCAGATAATCCTACAGTTCTTCAATATGACCAATTACCTTTATATGATGTTAGATATCTAAATATAGTTGATTCTTCTTTTATGATTTTACTTTCTAAAGGTACTGTTTTTGGGATTGTTAAAGATAAGAACTATTATATCTGTCATGAAGCTCCTTCTAGTCAAGCTTTCTCACATCTAAATATATTTCTTGCTAGGAATTTTCTTATAGATAACGAATGTTGTATTTACTTTAGGTCTGCACAAGCACTTAAAGCCCTGCTTGCGTTTATTTTAAAACATGAAATTCAATTAAAAGATCCTTTTGAATTAGAAATTAAAAACAATTTACTTTACTTTAGGAAAGCAAATGAGAAACATAAGACACGTACCTTTTCCTGGTGATGTTTTGGAAAGTGCAGATGAGCAAAGAACAGTTACAGAAGTTACATACGCTAGAGCTTTTAACAAACTTATTGTTACTTTTGCACTTTCAAAAAATAGAATGACTTACTGTGTTTATTTAAATGATTGGCGAAAATGGGCACAATCAGCAGATATTATAAAAGATGGAGCAAATGATGCTGATATATGATTTTTTACCTTTACTTGAAGTTATTATGATTACAATTTTAAAGTTATTGGTAAATAGTGCAAAATAAAAAACTGGTTGTATATGAAAGTAATGCTTTGGTTCAAAGTTATAATAAGTTATCCCTATCATGCATGCGTTTAATCTTCCTTTGTCTTGGAACTATAGATCAAAGAACTCCAATAGACCCAAATGAATTTTATTCAGTAGATTTAAAAGTTTTTGCATCTACTTTTAACATTGCATCTAAAACAGCTTACCATGAATTACGTAAAATTCATATAAAGTTGTTACAAGAAGTTATAACAATTCCAGCTTACTTAATAGGACGGGCAGATCTATCCGATCATGAAACTAAGATAGATACTCATGTAATTCAAGCTTGTAGATTTAATGCAAAGAAACGTACAGTAGAACTTCAATGGTCTAATGCAATTATTCCTTTAATTTCGAATATTAAAAGGGATTTTACAAAACATTCCCTTCGTGATCTTAGTACTCTTAATTCAATTCACTCTTTTAAGATTTATCGAATTATTAGCCAGTATAGGAAAATTCCAAGTATTAGTTTTACTGTTGAAAAGTTTAGATTACTTTTAGGGCTTGAGGATAAGTATCCTATATTCTCTGATTTGAAAAAACATGTTCTTATGGTAGCTGTGAAGGAAATAGAACAGAATACGAATTATAAGATAAAAGTCCTTTATGAAAAAAAGGATAGAAAGGTACATACCTTAAAATTTCAAATAAAAGAAGTAGAAGGTATGTGAAAAAATGCCGACATTCGGAGCAAGGAAAATGCCGGCCAAAGCTTAAATCAATCCAGCTTTTCTAACTTTAATTACTATATCATCTGAATGTCGTTGCGCAGAGTTATCGAGAAGAGTTAAAGTTATTTCGTAATCTTCCCCATCTGTTCCACCTTCAATCCAACCAGAAATTACAGTTCCAGTAAAAGTAATATTAGTAAAAGTTAAAGCGGCTACTTCTGTAACATTAGCTCTAGGAGTAACAGCTGTAGTTACAATTGAAGTAATAACTCCCCCACTAGGTAATTGTTTAGCGAAGTCTATAGAAATTAATTTCTTTTCGGGAGGACGGAATACTGTAAATCTTAACTCCGTTCCGTCCTCCTTTTTTGCCAATATAGCCATTTTATTGAATAGTTAAAGTTACATCAACAGTCCAAGCTTGAGGACTAACTTTAGTTCCATTTTCTGCTAAACGTCTATTCAAATTATCACCTGTACCAGAAGCAGCATTTCCAATACTAAATTCAAGCCAACGGAAATTAGCTTCTGCTGCGGCCATAATAGATCGGAAAGTAATCACATTAGCTGCGCGACTAGGGTAAGTAGCTTCCATTGTTTTGTAAAATTTACTAGCACCTAATAAATCAGTAGAAGTAGAAACAGGAGCATCAATAAAAGAACCTACACCTGTTCCAGTAGCTCCAGCGAAAACAGCAGTTAAAACTAAATTAGTATTATCTGTAATGCTTTGTACTTCTGCAAAAGTGTCAACACTATCAACACGGACTAAATCACCTACTGCAAGTTGAGTTGTAAAACTTGTACCAATTCCGCTAACAGCCGATGAACCATTAGTCATAGTAATAGAGGTTCCGGTAATTGCTGTAGGTGTTTCTGCATTACCGACTGCAATTCTAGCATTAGTGTTATTATAAACTGTAGGAGCACCAGCACCAATTAATAAATCACCAATTACTGCTGCACCTTCATCAAGAATAATATTTCTAGGAGTGTGAATAATTTCATAAGGGTCATTAGCAGCTAATGCTTTATCATCTTCATATTTTTTAACAAACCAATCTGTTTTAATTCCCATTTTATTAGGAATAAATAAGCCTGCTTCTGTTTCTACCATTTGCATTTTTAAATCCTCTTAGTTAAATTATCTACTGTCTAATTTAAATGTAGTAGCTTTACCATCTAATTTAAATGTTACAGTAGGGTTGTTATTACCTGAATCAAATTGTATTACTAAATCTTTAGCTCCTAAAGCTTCAAAAACATTAAGTAATGCTACTATTGAAACATTTTCAGAAGTTAAAAGTTTTTCATTTAAAGTTAAAGATACTGAAATTGGACTTACATTATCTATCCCTTTTAAATTCTCATTTACTGTTATAATTAAAGCTGCTAAGGTAGTAACTTGTTCTGATACTTTTAATTGATCGCTGATTGTTAAGATTTTACCTTTAAGTATGCTATCAGCAAAAGAAAGGATATCAGAATTACTTACTAAAGCACCAGTTTGAATTCCTGCAGTAATATTAGTACTATCAGAAACATTAGCATCTATTTGGAAATTAACTAAAGCTTCAGATATGTTTAAAAATTCATTTATAATTACTAAAACACCTGTAATAACTGTTACATTATCTAAACCTTTAATAAAATCTTGAACTACTCCTGTTTGTACTGTGACGGAACTTGAAGCAATTGCTTTTAATTTTTCTAAAACATTTAAAGAAGCTGTTATATTTGTTGTATCTGATAATTTTAATTGTTCAGATACAGTTTTAGTAATTTGTTTAAGTACTGTAACAGTAGTGATAAAATTACTTGTATCAACTATACTAAGTAAAGCATTTACCTGTTTTTGACTTATTAAACGTAATATTTCAGAAACTACAGTTGTACTTGTAACAGGTAGATTATTATCTATTAAATTACTTTGATCTGAAACTATAGTTACATTTGCATTGGATAAGATAGAAATTAATTTAGTAAAATCTGCTATCTGTGTTGATCCCTGCATAGGTACTGTTTCAACAGAATTAAGAGTGTCATTAACAGAAGAAGTTACCGAAACTGAAGAACTTTCATTAAACCCTAACAAATCTCCAACTGTTACAGTATTTCCCCCTGCTGCTGCTAGGAAATAGAATCCTATAGGATAAGTTCCGGTAATAGCAACACCTAAAATATCTGTAGTGTATTCTGCACTAAGATCTGAACCTGCATCATCAAGAGCGGATCCAGTAGCTAAATAAAATTCTAACCCTGCTGTATTAGTAAAATCTCCAGTAACTAAATCTCCTACTGGATTAGAACCTGGAACAGTAGTAGTTCCTGTTTTATCAGTAGCATTGTTTGTGCTATTAGCATGAGTTGTAGTTGTAGAATAATCAGTAGTGCAACCATAACTAAAACAATTCCTAGTATCCATTTGACTACTACTAACTAATCCTGTTGTAGCATTAGTAAAACCACATCCATAAAGTTTTACAGGTTGTCCTGCACTTGCGCTTGTAAGAGCATTAGAACCTCCATTAAATAAACATTTAATAAAAGCATTTCCAGTATTTTTAGGTGCTACATTATTTGCAGTATTAGAAGTAGAACAATTAAATATACATCCTGTAGCTGTTAAGTTATCTCCACCGGATTGCATTTCAAATACTCTTGTATTACCTGCACTAGCACGGAATTCTATATTTTCTAATTGTAGATAAGATTGTTGTAGTCCAAATAAAAGACCCCAAGCACCAGTATGTTCAAGTATAGCTCCATTTCCAGGTATTCCTTCGCATTCTTCTCCTGCTTTAGCACGAATAATAACCGGGTTAGCTGCTGTAGGATCTTCAGTCCAACCAGCAAAAATAAAACCACCTGTAACAGTTCCAGAAACTTCAGCTACAAGTGTATCTCCTGCTGTTACATGAGAATCATTTTGTTTATCAGCTTCAAATAAAGCCATAGTGGCGTAATTACCACCAGAAGCTTGAACTGAACTAACTAAAGTTGCCATTAAGTAATAATTCCTGGCCCTAATTTTACTTTAGATTTAATAGCACCATAAATAGCACGTTTAAACGCAGTTTCAAAATTTATTCCGCCAGCAAGCGAGGTTGCACTTAAAATATCTGTATAATCAGGGTTAAAAATATCAATAACAACTCTGGCTTTATTTGCATCACTGTAATGAACAGTTAATTCTTTTTTATCATATTTAACGGTGTAATCTTTTACATTAACTGGCCCTACAACACCAGTTAAAGTTAAAATATGATTTCTAATAGCTGTTATAAGATGATTTTTAAAATTACCTGTAGCATTTTTAGAAGCTTCTATCCAAATAGCATCAAATTCTGCATCAAAAAAGGATTCAAAATTGCTAGTTACTATCCTATTTGTTGGAGTTTTTCCTTTATATATTACAAATAACTTCTTAGCCACAGTTTGAATTGCAAAGATATCAATAATATAACTTTTAATATTAATACTTCTAGCGTTATTTAATGTATAAGGCATTAGATTTTCTTCTTGTCTACAATAGCATTGGAAACTACTTTATATCTGTGTTTTCTATACGAAACACGAAAATCACTTTCAAAGAAATATAAAGTTAATTCTTCTATTCCTTGTGCGGAAATTGGTAATCTATTATCACTATCTTCATATTCCGGTTCTAATAAATATTCCCATTTTGCCGGGGAACCTGGAAGAATTAGAGTTTCAAATTTAGGGGGAATTACTTTATCACCTATATCTGCAAATTCATCACCTACAAATAAAATATCTCCCTGTTGTATTCTACCTTCTCTATTTTTAATCGGGTCTGGATGAGGAGTAACATTAGCAGCCATGTATACTATTTTAGTAGCCATTAAGTTAAACCTTTAGTTATTAAGTAAGTAATAACAGCACCAATTGTTACTACAACTTGGCTTATAATTAAAGACATAAACCAAAATTCCTTTTTATTAGTTTTTTGTGCCATTTCTTCTTGTTTTTTTAATAAAGTAGCTTGTTGTTCTACCAATTGAGAAAGCATCCAAATAATACCTTCTTTGAAATTAGAACCTCCTGTTAAAACTTGTACTTGTTGTTCGTATTTTTCCCATAATTCTTTAATTTCTGCTTTTATTTGTGTAATTTCACCAAATAACTTCTGACATTCAAGTTCTGTAGACATTTTTAACCTTTGTTAAGTGTGCTATCTATTGTAAAACCATACAACCAAATTGCTAAGATAGGCAACAAGTCAAAGGTTAATAAATAAGGTAAATCGCCACTAAGAAATACTGCACTTATACCAGCAAAAACAGCTGAAGCAGTATTTTTAGTATATTTTGAATGCACTTCTAAGTAACGTACAAAATTATTAGTTGTTTGCTTTCTAACGTAACGTTTGATCCAATGACCAAATAAACCTAAAAACCCTATAAATATTGCAAAAAGAAAATTTAAAATTATCATCAGCATTTAAACCTCTATGATGGTAGTTAAATTTGCTTTAAAAGTTACCCAACCTGTTCCATCATGAATACCTATCCCATTAGTTAAAAACCCAAAAGAAAAAGTATTTGTTTCTAATTTAAAAGATTTTTCAGTTAGTTCTTTTCTTCCATTAACAATAGTTGTGTTTTCATTAAAAAGTGCTTCTGCTGTTCTAAAGATAAAAGTTTGAGAAGAACTGTCTTGCATTACTTGAAATTCAGCTATTAATTTTTCTGTTTCTTGTCCAAGTAAAACTTCAAGAGAAAACGAAGGAAATTCAATTTCTTGTCCCATTAATTCTATAACTGATTCTATTGGTTCTTCGAATAACAAGTTAGAATTCCTTTAAAATTTCATCTAAAATTTTAGGTATGTTTTTGGACCTTTCAAATACTTTACTAGCCATTTGACTTAAACTTGGTCCCCATAAAGGCTCAATAGGAGCACGAGTTTCAGGTTCTACAATCCAAGTTGCTGTTTGTTTCCTTGCAAATATCTTTCCTTTACCTTTACCTTTTCTGATTTTAAATCCTTTAAAACCTTTTTTACTGGTTATAACTTTTAAGCTAGAATTTCTTTCTACTCTGGCTAGAATTTCAAAAGCCTTATCAGTTTGTAATAATTTAAGTCTTCCTTTAACTTTCTTTAAAAATCTACTATTTACTTTAACTTGGCGGCTGATATGATTAAATCTATGTAGAGGTTCTGGACGGTATTTATAAGTTAAAGTTTGATTAATAATTTCACTATTAGTTGAACCTTTTTCAAATAATACAGAATCTAATTTACTAGTAACTGTGTAACGTTTTTTAACTCCTTTTCTTAACTCTGCTTTAACTTTGTTTCTAGCACGTATAAGTGCATTTGTAGCATTAACTTTTAATTGTTTAGAGCTTAAAGAATTTTTCAGGGACTCCCTTCCCTGAAATTCTATATCAATTAAGCTCATTAGTTGTTATTAAGAAACAACTTTCCAAGTTACGATAGATTTAGGTTTAACGTGAAGATAGGTGAATGCTGAATGTCCTTGAATAAATGGATTTCCAGCTTCATCTTCTGTCCATGAATGCCAAAAGTTATCCATTGGTTGATAACCTGCATCTGCACGTTGAATTGGTCCTTGACAACGTAAACCAAATTTACTGGCTGGAACCATAATTACGTGGGTATCTGGTAGGAAACTTACTTCAGTAGTCGAATTGCTTGGTTGGTAAGTAGTGTTGTACACAAAAATTGGAATATTATCTAATCCGACAAAACCAACTAATTTCAATCCTTCCTTGTTAAAAGATTGTGGTCCAAGTGCTAACTTAGCCATAGTTAGATTATTAAAATCCTTATTAATCATCTTATCAGCTTTAGGATCAGCAAGAAGTTTACTTAATGCACGTTTACCAATGTAAATTTTAGAGATGTTTTCATGCGGAACTTCTAACATCTGTTCAATATCATCAACTGGGCTACGTGTAGTAATTGTTCCCGTACTGGTATCCCAAGCTCTTCCACCCACAATACCATTAGCATTAAGTGTCGTTAAATCTGCTTTGTTTGCAGAACCTGAATTCAAAAGTGCTTCAGTAGTTGCTTCAACAAGACCTAAATCAATTTCAATTGAAGGATGTTTAGCAGAAACAATAAAATACTTACCATCTTTCAAAAGTGTTGCACAATTCAATTCTTTTAAACGATCACGTTTAGCTTCCATGTCTCTACGTTGTTCATTTAGAATACTAAGGAAAGCTTGACTGCTAAACTTAACATTACCCCAACCATTACCAGCCATGCGCTGTTGTAGTTGACTAAAGTCTAAAGTAGCTTTTTCTTTCCAGTAACCGCCATGATAAACACGAGTACTATATCCGCGTTGTGCATGTGTAGGTGCTGTAATATCCGCTGCAACATGAATCGCAACACGTCTATCTGGAACTATTTCATCCAAATCTAAGGTTTTAGTCCAATGTTTGTGAGTACTAGAGAAATTACTTTGCATTTCACTAGGATTTGGTTCATCATTTTCCCGCAATGTAGCAAGGATTTCATGTAATTCGTCAGGTGCTATAAAAGAAGGCATAGTTTTTTCCTATAAAAAGTTAATTAATTTAATTAGTTATTAGCTTTGGCCAACATCTAAGAAAGTAACTTTAATGTCAGAACCTTCTAACATTTTAAGTTTCAGTTCAGTTGTAGTAATGTTAGCTGGCCAAACTAATTGGTCATCAAAAAAGTTACCAGACTCATATAGCGTACCTTGAGTATCACCGCCAGTAGCATCAATAGCCTGTGCTGTTAAACCAGCTACAGGGTTTCCAACACCAACACTAATACCAGCATGGGTAATAAGTTTTCCTACATTATCACTTTCAACAAATGTATATGCGGCTAGGTTTTGTCCAGATAATACTATTTGTTCTTTAGTTAGTATTTCTGGAACAGATCCAGCAACCAATCTTTTAATGTTTGTTACGTGAGTTTCAATTGTCATTAGAAATTACCTATAAAAATTGTGAAAATAACTTTAAATTTATGCAGATTTAACAGTTGCTTTTGCTGCTGTTTTAAGATCCGATAATGGAATTTTCATACCACCAACTTCGATACTGGCAGCAGGTGTAAGATCAAGTTGTGTAGTATCGTTATAAGATTCTGCTTCTGTAATAGTTGGAGTACTTTTATCTGCAAAACTAGCCAGTTCTGTGAATTCCTCTGTAGCAGCTTCCAAAGAAGCACCTTTAATTATTCTAGGAGTTATGGAAGTCATCGGCATACTTAACTCTGCACCTACTTTTAAAATAGCTGCTACTCTAGTGCGTTCAGTTACTAGTGCTTTAGCTACAGTATCTTCCATTTGTGTTTGCGTAAAAACTACTTCTGCTGTAGCAGCAGGAACTACTTCAGGTACCTGTGCATTAGCAATAGTTTTAGTATCTTTTGTTTCTATGGTCATGTTTTCTGCCTCTAATACTTGGTTAAAATTTGAAACTATTTGATCAAATAGATTAAACTTACTTGCTTCTTTGGTTATAAAAAAATCACCTTCCATGGAGTCAATAATTTCCATTGTTACTTGGGGTCTATTATGTGTAACCTCTTTACTGAAAATAGCATCTAAATCCATAGTCATTTTTTTGACTTTGGCTATTAAATCAGGAGAAATTTTTCCTTTATCAGTTAATAAGGATTTTTTAGCTCTACTTTTAAGGATTAAAAGATTTTCTGGAGAATCTGGTTCAGCTAGCATAGAAATAACACCTATGCTTCCTAAAAAACTATCTTCTGTGGCATAAATTTTTTGAGTAGCACTAGCTATAGCATAAGATGCTGAAGCAGCGGTTCCATCTACAAAAGCAAAAGTTTCAATACCATTTTTAGTGGTAAGTTCTTTTATTAAAGATGTAAGTGTAAAAAGACCAGTAGTCTCTCCACCAGGAGAATCTACAAAAAATCCTATTTTACTTGGATTTGTTTTAGCTATGGTTGTTATTTCTCGTGTAATACTTTCGTAAGAAGTTATACCTGAATCTCCTACACCATTTTTAGAAACTAAACTACCTACAACTCTAACAATGGGTATTGGGGAATTTATAACACTTTTAGGAATAGTTGTAGGTTCAGCAGTAGTAGTTATATTCGTATCTGCTAATAGTTTTGATCCAATTAACTCATGAATAGTAGCTAATTTAATAGGATCCATAGCTAAGGGAGTATTATATAACCTACTAAGTATGTTTAAATATTTCATAAAGGATTGTTTATTAAAGTTTCTAAGTTTTGTAAAAATTTATCTCTAATGTCTTGACCTTTTAAAGCATCTGCAATTAATATATCAATTTGCAGGTCAGTTAAAATCTTACCCTTTTTTTCATATTCTTGCTTATAGCTTAGTATAAGTGGTTCGGTAATACTAGTCAACTGCTTGATTGTATAGGGATATGATACCATAAACAAAGTTATGGTTTTTCTTGTGATTTAAGTGGTTTATTTTTACTTTCACTCATTTTAACTTCTTCGGGTGTAACATCCCTATCAGCTTGTTTTCTTTCCCTAGTACTAAAACCATTTACTACTTCTAATTCATCCGCTTTTGCACGCATAAACTCATCTACTATATAAGGTCTAGGCATTCTAAAACTAGGCCGTAAATTAGCTTTAAGTTTACGATCATTTTGATAGGCAAGAATTTTAAAGAAATTACATAAAGGCATTAAACCTAAACTGATAAAATAATTAGTATGCCAATAATTACAAGTGGTATTCATCATATTAGCTAAATGTTTTAAACCACTAAAAGATACTTCATCTACGTCTGTAGTTAAGAATTCATAAGGAAGCCCAACAGCACCAGCAATAGCATGTAATTGTGATTTTATAAAGTCTGAAATATTATTCCCTATTCCTTCACCTTCAAGTAATTGTATTTCTTCTTCACTTTCTAAATATAATGCTTGATTTCCTGTAACCCTAGAAACATTAATTTTATCTCCATTGTCTGTAACTTTTTGTTCTACACCTGTTGTACTAGGAGCTACAGGAGCCATACTTTTCTTTGGTTTTTGGATTACCCAAGAAAGTAACGAAGCAGATAATTGTTTTAAAGTTATAGCATCTACTAGATCTGCAAGGGAATATAAATCTATAATAATAGGCGAAAGTAAAGGATAACCTCTATAAGCACTGGCATCTAATCTTTTATAAATATGTAACATACGTTCAGCTTTAATAGGTACTCTAGTTCCTACTTCTAAGGATTCAACATTTTTAGAAAAAAAGTAAGTACTTGGTCTACCATTTGAGAATTTAATTGAATTTCTTATCTTTAATTCTTGTTCTGTGTAAGTTGGATCAATATTAATACTTGGGATTAACTGTAAGTATAAGGGAATTTTACTATCTGTTCTTTTTTCAATAATTAATCTAGTAAAACTATCACCTGTCATCATAAAAGAATTTTGCCAGTTTTCTTGGATATTATGTAAATTACCATAAGCATCATAAGAAGGATTATCGGCAAAACTTTTCCACAAATCTTGCATTCTATTATTAGTAACCCCATCCTTATCTACCCAAATTACATCAACTGATCTTAAGTTAGTTTGGAAAACTGTAAAAATAGCCCTAGCTATAGGATTATTTCTATATAAATGTTGGGAACGTCTTAAAAGATGTAAGTATTCAGCTTGAGCTATAGTTGTTTCAGAATTAGATTGCAATCCTTTTCTTTCCAAGCGTAACTGTGTGCTAGCACCTTCATAGAAACTGGAAATATTGTAGAAATTAGGATTCATACTTGTTTCTCATATTTAAGTTGAACTGCGTCTGTTCTAAAAGCTGAAGTACCTGTAGTTTGTGTTCCCTGTGCTTCTTGTAATTCAGCAGAAAAGTCGTTCTTCATGCTAACTAAAGTTTCATAATTAACTTCTGTAAAATCATAAGTTCGTTCTGAATCTCCAGAATTTACAGTTACACTTTTAAAACGTTTTCCTGCAATTAAGGTAGCTATTGCATTGTCAATAGCAGTTAAATCTTGTTTAATTTGAGCTTCAGTTCGCATGTAACACCTATGATTTATTTGAGTACAATATTTGATTTTCTAAGTTAGCCCACACTTGTTCATTGTAAAGCCTACCTCCTAAACTATAAAAAGCGTGCATTGCCATTTTTTCACAGTCTATAACTTCTTTTCGTTTTCCAGGTTTTACAATATAACTTCCATCTGTTTTTTGAACACAAGATAAAATACCTTCTTCATAATTTTTATAAGCAGTTTTACAATGATAATACTTATCTTTATTTCCTGTTAAATTTAATCTTCTTAAAATTTCAGAATGTGCTTTGTGTGCTCCCATTAAAAACACATTAACACCTATAGTTTCTGATAATTTTTTTCTTTGTACTTTAGGGGTATCAAAATCTGGTGTAATAGGGACATTATAAATTTCACGGCCTTGAATACTATTAAGTCCTACACCTTTGGTAGCTAAAACGTTATTACCTTTTTCTGCATTTTGCATTACAAAACGATAAACTAATTCTGCTGTATGACCATCCGAGCAATCTATAGAAGTAGCTGCAATTTTTAAATATCTTCCATCTTTAGTAATATGTTCCCATTTTTGGGAAATAAAATCTTGTAAGTCTTCCCATACTTTATGATGGTAGTCTAAAACATTTCCATGTATTTCTTCCCAATGAACTAACCAAGAATTACCATCTCTGCCCCAAGCACGAACTATCTTAGCAAATCTATCATGTTGTACATCTATCCCTGCTGTTAAAATTAATCCACCATAAGGAACAATATTTTCTACATAATCTCTAGTAAGTTTCTTTAGTGCTTTAACTTCTAATGATAATTGTGGGGGAGTATAAACTTCACCTTTACTATTATTAGTGTAAGAAACCATTAACCCTTCTTTACCTTCTTTTAATGCTTTCTTAGCTAAAATTTCTAATTTAGCAAGTTCTATAAAATCACTTGCTTTAAAACTACTTAAAAGTTCATTAAAAGCAAATCCGTGTACATCTTCAATTTTAGGATTAGTAACAGACCAACCTTTATTAAAAAAATTAATTGCTTCTTTTACATTTAGATTTTTTTGTTCAAAATCCCAAATATCTTTACAGTTAGGGCACTGATAGTAAGCAGTAGTGGGATCATATATTCCATAAATTTCATCATAAGCCCTATCTTCATAGGATAAATAATGTAAATTATCAAAAGATAAAGTATGAAAATCACCACAATGATGACATGGAACTTTATAAACCATTCTATTAGATTGGGTATAAGCACGATCAACTTGACTTAAACCTAATCTAGTTGGAGTTCCTCCGTAGATAATTTTACCTGTAGGAAAGGACTTAAGTCTCTGTTTAAAAACAGCAATAGAATCTCCTTGTATTCCTATATTTTCTTTAACATCATCTGGTTCTTCTAAGATTAAAATTGCTATTACAGAAGATTTTAAATCTGAAGGTGATCTTGTTGTTACTAGAGAGATAAAACCGCCGGGAAAAGGAATATGATTATAGGAATATCTATCTATCTTTGGAATTAGCTTTTTTAAAACTGGTGTTTCAGTTAAGAGACTTTTTAATTTTTCTTTGTAAAAATCTCTTCCAGCTTGAACTTTAGGAAAACCAATACAAATATTTCTTGGATTTAATTCTATAGTTTTTCCGATATAGTTATTTATAGTTTCAGTCCAACTAATCTGGGCAGATTTTCTAGCTACAATAATTTTAATCTTAGGATTATCTAAACAATCCATTACATAACTCATCCAAGGAGTTTTGCTACAATCCATAGGTCCAGGATCACTAGTAACAGATTTACTTAAAACTCGTCTACTTTCTGCCCAAGGTTCGGTTCCTAAAAATTCTTTAGGTTCAAAAGAACTTAAAATTTGCCCTATTAAAGTTCTTTCATGTAAATTACGTTCAGTAGCTTTAAATTCAATCAACATCTGGAAGTAACTCTTCGTTTAGTTTATTTTCTATAAAAGCTCTTTTTTCTTGTATACATTGTTCTTCTAAACGATTTCCCGTTGTAGCTAAATCTTTTAAAATGTGATTTATTTTCTCTCTAGTTTCTGGAAATTGTTCTGAAATGTTATTTAAGTTATCTTGTATTGTTGTAAAAACAGGTTGGATTAATTCAAGAAATTCATTTGCATCTATTAATTCCCCTGCATCTTTATTATATGCAAGCCATAAAGTTGCTTGTTTAACTTGACTTAATTTAATTTCTGCTTTTACCTTTTCTTCTAATAAATTACGATTTGTTTTGGTGGATTTTTTTCTGTAATAATCTAAGTAGTGATGGATACAATCATAATAAGTAGGTTTACTTTGCCGTGAGGGGAGTTTTCCTTCTTGAAAGAATTGATAGATTGATGTAGCAGGTACATTTAAGATGCCTGCTAGGATTGCCGGTTGTATTTCTTTATTGTTTAAATCAACATTCATACCTTTAATATACCAATTATTTCGGAAAAATACTAGAATATTTCGGGATTTCCAGTATAATTAAGCCTATGGCTAGGCTGGCTAATCCGCAGAATAAAGAAATTAAACACTTAATTTTTCTTGCAAAAGATAAAGGATTACACATTGTTGATTTTGAAAAAGATCCAAAAGGAAATGAATTAATAGCAAAATTTAAAGCTAGTTTTTATAACTATAAAAGGAAGCTTAAGAAAAATAAATTATCACCCGAATTCATAAATGATTGGCTTATTATGGAAAGGTGTAAAATCTTTTCTATTAATGAAACTAAACTTATAATTATCTATAATCATGTTTAATCTGAATTTACTAAAAACTTTAATAGATAATAATACAAATTATGTTAGTGAATTTTTAATTGAAGATACCATTCTTATAGGTAGTAATATTGCTACACCTAAAGTTGCAATAGGTTATCAAAGAATTTTACCGCAAACAGGTATATCCGAAACTTTAACTAATAATGATTTTAATGACACTTTAGGCAGTGATTTAGTACAAATATTTGAAATTCAAATAGCTTGTACTGCTACTCTTTTACCTACTATTTGGAAAGATCTTTATACTAATTTGATAGGTAAAATTTTAGATCCGCTTAACCCTAGTACTTCTACTATGCAATATCTTTCAGGAGCACCAACTGTTAGAAATCAAAATGGGATTTTATGGGTGGATCATTGGTCTATCCATTTTCCAAGTTTATAATTAAGAGGCCGTTATGACTGCAAAATTTATTCAAAAAAACCTTAATGTATTTGGGAGACTTCAAACTAATGAAGCTACTCCCGCAACTGTGATTGCAGCAGATGTAATTGCAACTACAGAATCATCCGCAGGTGTTAATAGAGAAACTGAAGAATTCCAATATATTGGTGATAACTTAAGCCGTGATGCTGTAAGTACTCTAAAAGATGAATCGGCTGAAGTTCCTATTAAAACATTTATGCCAATTCTGGGAACTTTAAATCCTTCTTTAGCTGTTGCAGATGTACCTTTATCAGCTTTCTTTCAAGCTTCTGGTGGCGATGTTGCTGTAAATGGTTCTACGGGTGTAGTAACAATTACTAATTCAATTGTTGCAGATAAGTTTTTAACTATTGATGCTAGAAAACGTTCTTCTGAAGTTAGTGTAAGCACAGAAGAAAAATCACAAATATTTGACGCTTGTCGTGGAACACTTAATGTTTCTGTTGAGGTTAGTTCAAGAACTATTTTAGACTTTAATTTTCTTGGAAATGTATCACCTCCAACCATGCAAACTATTTTAGTTCCTGATTTCAAAACTCAAAAAGTAGATGTAGCTACAGTTGCCAGAAAATCTACAATTCTTTTAGCTACTCTAAAAGAAGTTTTAGGAACACAAACTATTTCTAATATTTCTAATATTACAGGAAGTGGTACTGTTGTTACTTGTGATACAGCAGCAGCACATGGATTAACCACAGGACAAACAGTTACAATTGCAGGTACTACTAATTATGATGGTAGTTATGTAATTACTGTTAGTGACATTGATACTTTTACTTTCTCTTCAACTGCTACCGGTATTGAAACTGTTGGAACAGCCCAAGCAATTAAAGGTGTAGCTCAACCTATTTCAATGAATAACATAACGGCTCCAAATTTCTTTGGATTTGCTTATGAAAGATTTCTACTTAGTGCAGCAGAAGGTTATACTAAAAGTGCGGAACCTTCAGATGTAAACGTTACTATCTTAGAAGATGAAGTTGGCGGTACAGATTTTGATCCAGAACCTAATATCCAAAAATTTTATGAATTAGAATTTAAATATGGAGGTAATGCCGCCGGAAAAGATATTACCCTTTTATGGACTAAATTACAGCTAGCAACAACTCAACAAGAGCAAGTAGCACAATTTAATGCTCATAATATCACATTCCGTAATACCGGAAATTCTATAATTACTTTGGAGTAAACAATGCTAAAACTTAAATTAACTGAACCTACAATTGATGTAAATGTTATTGCTAAAGATGTTGCGGGTAATAGTGATAAAATTACTGCTGTTTTTAAACGTTATGGTAGTGAAGATTCTTTTAGGTATCTACAAGAAATTATTGATGCTGCAAAAGAACAAGAAGACGGTAGTTTGTTAAGTGCAGATTTACTTAAAAAACATATTGTAGCTTTTAAAGGTGTTTTACTTTTGGATGAAGAAGATCCTTCAAAAACAGTTAAAATTAAGGATACCCGTGAGGTAGCTGCAAATCCAGGTAACTGGAAAAATGCAGAAGAATGTTTTGATAAATTAGTTGAAATGTATTTTGATTCACTTCCTTGGCGGCAAGCAATTCTTTTAAGATTACAAGAATGTTTAGCTAACACTAATTTAGAAGAAGGTAAACTAAAAAACTAATTGATGCTGGTGAGGCTTTAGGTGTCGAAGCTTTAATACAAGAACACGCCTATAAAATACATTTAAAACGTATTAAGGAAAAGGAATTCCTTGCAACTCCAGATGATGATATTGAGGATGAAATAGAAATTGTAGAAATAGAACTATGGTATTGTAATAAGGATATTTACGAAATCTACCTAATAATAAAAAATTATTTAAATGACGGTAAAATGGATACTAATTTAATAATGAGATTAATAGATGAAAAACAATTGGAGTTTACTTCGATTATAACCAAACTTCCTTATATACATTCAGGTTATATATCCAGAATTACCCCTATTTCTAATGACAACAAAGACAAATAATCTTGTAATAAAATTCAAAGGTGATACTAGGGAACTTGAAGGATCCTTTAATAAAGTATTACAAGTAGTACAAGCTTCTAATGCTGGTATATCCAAAACTATTACAACAGTTAATAGTAAAACTGGCCAACTCTCTAAAACATTCAAAGTAACCGCTGATTCAGGTAAACAATTAGCTTCAGTTTTAAATGGAATTAAAGCTACCAGTATAGGAGATAAGGTAGTTAGCAGCACCACTGCTTTAATTGGAGAAACTCAAAAACGTATTACAGCAGAAAAAGATTTACAGCGAAGTATTAAAGAACGTCAACAAGTTTCTAAAGAAGCAGATAAAGTTGCTTTACAAGGTATCCAACAAACACTAGCCGTAGAGAAAGCCGTAATTACTGAAGGTAGTAATTCTATAATTGCTATTAAACGTAAACAAACCCAAGAACAGTTAAAATTAGAAAGGCAACTTCAAGCTGAACTTGCAGCTAATAGAAGAAAATTTACTGGGGAAGAAGGTAATAAAAGTTTTCTCCAACAGGCTAAAAGAAGAAATGAACTTTTAGAACAATTTAAAAGAAAATCTTTAGAATTACAAAAAATTACAAATCAACGTTTAGCATCTGAACGTAGTTTTATTGGATTACAGGAAAAATTAAAAACTAGTCAAAATGCAATACTAGCTGCACAAAGAAAGCAAAGTCAACAAAGAATTGCTGCTGAAAAGGAAGTACAAAGAGTTATAAGAGAACGTAATAGCACTGCATTACAAAGTGATAATGCTGCACTACAAAAAATTAGAAGTAGAATAGCAGTTGAAAAAAGTATTGTTACTGCTGGTGCTAATGCAATTGTAACAATTAAAAAACAACAAGCTTTACAAGAACAACAAATTTTTGATGAATTACAACGAAAGTTAGCAGCTAATCGCAGAAATTTTGCACAAGGGCAGGGAACTAATAATAGTTTCTTACAGCAAGCTAGTAGACGTAATAAATTACTTGATGACTTTAAGAGAAAATCTATTGAAATTGAAAGAATTTCAAAACAAAGGATTTCAAATCAACAAAGATTTTTAGGTTTACAAAATAAGTTAGCTGCTTCCCAGAAAACTATTTTAAATAACCAAAGAAAATTCACTAATCAAATTAAACGAAGTACCGTTGCAACTAATAGTTTAACAGATGCACATAGATCATTAATTAGAAGAATTTTTGATGTAGTTGCAGGTTATAGATTAGTTAATTCTGCAATTAACACTGCTTTCGCTTCTATTACTAATATCCCTGCTGCTGGCATTAGAGAACAAGCTACGGCAGGTGCTTTATTTGGTGTGTTTGGCTTAGAACAAGGTACTAAGAATTTAGAAAATATTAAAGATACCGCAGACAAGTTTGGGGCTTCTTTACAATCCTTAGAAAAAGGTTATAGACAATTTGCACCTTCAGCAAAATTAGCTGGTGCTTCTCAAAAAGAAGTAAATCAAATTTTTGAAGATATAACCGCAGCAACTACAGTGCTTCGTAAAACTCCAGAGCAACTAGAATTTATTTTTGTTGCATTAGATCAAATCTTTTCTAAAGGAACTGTTCAGAGTGAAGAAATAAAACGTCAATTAGGAAACCAATTACCCGCTGCTGTTGAAATTGGTGCTAAAGCTATAGGTAAAACACCAAGACAATTTTTAGAAGCAATGAAAAGGAATGAAATTGTTGCTAAGGATTTTGTACCTAAGTTTGCAGCATTGTATAGACAAATTTTTGCTGGTGAAGGTGAACAAGTTTTAGCCACAGTTGCTGAACAAGTTTTCGCAAACTATGTTAGACTTTTAACTAAATATGAATTAGTTAATAGAGCTTTCTTTAGAGAATTTGACCCAATAATTAATACTGTTTTAAAATTTCTTAATAATTTTGTACAAGGTGTTTTAGATAACTTTGGTGCTTTAATTCAAACTACAAAAGTTTTAGCCGTTTTACTAGGGACTAGATTAGGTATTTCTCTTGTTACTGTAGCGGCAAAAATGGTTCAAACAGCAGCAGCCGCGTTATTATTAAATACTGCATTATCCAGGTTTAATGCAGGAGTAGTTACAAGTTCTGCAAAAACTGGAATTTTCGGAAATGCTGTAAAATTAACAGGAGGTTTTTTAAACAAATTTAGTAAAATCCTAACTGGACTTCCTTTAATCTTTACAGGAGCTATAACAGGTGTAGGTGCTTTAACAGTAAGTTTACTTAAATTAAATGGAGCACAATTTTCTTTAAGTAGGTCTACTAAAATTTCTTCAGAACGTTTGCGGGAACTTCAAGAAACTTTTACAGGCGCTGATAAAGATGCTGCGGATAAAGCTGGAAGAACTTTACAAAGATTAGCAGAATTTCAAGGGGAATCCTCTAGTTTCTTAATTAATATTAGAGGGGAAACTGTAGGTATTTTCGACTTTCTATCTAGTTTTGCTGGAAAAATTTTAATATCTTTGGGTAAAAGGGTAAAGAATTTTACAAGTACTTTAGGTATAGCTTTTACAGGTTTTGGGGATTTTATAGCTAAAGTTTTTTCTATAAGTTTTACTGCAATTTCAAAAGCATTTTCTACTCTTATAGATAATTTTATTTTAAAGATAAAAAACTTTGGTTCTAGTGTTAAAAAGTTATTTACAGGTTTAGGTGATTTAATAACAACTACTATCAGTGATTTTGCACGTCCAGGAATTAATGCGATAGCAGATGTTACACCACCAAAACTTAAAAATACTTTAAAAGAATTTACAGAAGGTTTAAAAACTATAAAGGATCGTGGAACACAAGCTGCGGAAGAAATTTCAAACAATATTTCAGATGCTATAACTAAAGTTGCTACTTTCTTGGAAGAAGGTTTTGTATCTGGTATTGATGCCGCTTCTAACCGTTTAGATGAATCATCTAAGAAAGGACAAGAAACTTTTAATAAAACTGTTGATGATGTTTTAACAGAAATAAATACTGAGCGTAATAAAGCTTTTGATACTTTTCTTACAAGTTTTCCTGATACAGATGGGGTTGATTTAGGTTTTGGCAGTGGATTAGAAAAAAATAGTGAAACTTTAAAGAAAAGTACTAAAAATACTAATGAATTATCTAAAGCTACAAAAGAACTTGAATCTCACGAACAACGTTTAGCTGCTGCATTTGCGGTAGTAAATCAACGTTTAGCAGAATTAAATGGTGATACCGCATTACTTGCTAGAATTAAAGCAGAAAAAGATTTACTTAATGAAAAAGCTACTTTTGAAGAAGCTTTACTTCGAGGAAATCCAGCAGGAGCTAGAGGTTTAGCAGACAGAGAACGTATTATAGATTCAATCGCATTAGAAGGGGAATTATTTGCAGCACAAGAACGTAGAAATGAATTAACTAATGATTTCATAGTACAAAGTTCTATTCTTAGAGCACAAGTTAATGCTTCTGGTAAATCTGAATTAGAAGGTTTATTAGAATTAACTGAACAGCGTGAACAGTATATTAATAAACTTAAAGAAAATATTGTTACAGCAGAAGCTTTAGCAAAAGCTAATGGTAATATTTCTAGGGAAGCTGCATTAGGACTTAAAGATGCAAAAAATGCTTTAAGGCAATTACAAGAAGAAGGAAGTCCAATAGTAAATGAAATTGCAGGAACTTTTAGTAATGCTTTTACAAATGCTTTTACAGGTTTCATAGCTGGAACTAAATCAGCAACACAAGCTATAGAAGATTTTGGTAAATCTGTTTTAAATACAATTTCTAGGATTGCTACACAACAACTTGCAACTGAAATTATTGGAATTATTGGAAGTTTAGCAGGAGGATTAACAGGTACAGGTGCAAGTACAGGAACTATTTCAACTACTGCAAGTACTTCAATTCAAGGTTTAGCAACAGCAGTTTTAGGTAGTGAAAAAGGCAATGTAATTTCACAAGGAAATGTAATTCCTTTCAAACGTGGCGGAATTCCAGACGTTGGAACCAAACAACAATTCTTCCCTCTAGCTAATGGTGGTGTAGGAAGTATTAGAGAAGGTAATAAACCAGAAGCTATCTTACCTTTACAAAGAAATTCTAAAGGGGATCTTGCAGTTAATGCAGTAGGTGCCGGTGGTGGTGGAGTTACAATTGGAAGTATCAATGTAAATGTAAATTCTAAGGAAGATGCAAGTTCCGAGGAACAAGCACAAGATATTGCAAAAGCAGTTAAAGCACAAATGGAGTCTTTAGTTCAAAAACGCATAGCAGAATCAATTAGGCCTGGAAATACACTTAATCCAACGCAACTACAAACTACTTTCTAATGGCACTTCCTTTACCTGTAACTAACAAAATAACTATAGACAGTTCTAAGTCTACAGTTAATCGTATCATTAAAGCTCAATTTGGTGATGGATATGCTCAAACAATTCAAGATGGTTTAAACTCTAATATAGATTTTTGGAATATAATTTATGCTCCATTAACAGGAACAGACTTAACAACAGTTGAAAATTTTATAACAACTGTTGGAGTACATACTTTTTTTGAATGGACGCCTTTTGGAGAAGTTACTTTAAAGAAATGGAGAATTGTAAAAGATTCAATACAAGTTGTTTTTATTAGTACTACAGATAAAAAGATATCTTTTACAATAGAACAGGTATTTGATTTAGGTTAGATCTAATGACACTAGAACAAGAAGCTCATAAATTATCACCAGATACTTATTTGGAACTTTTTGATTTTGATGCTTCGGTACTGTTAGATAGTCAAGGAATACCGGGAACAATTTCTTACTATACTAATACTTCTTTAGGAGGATTAACCGGAATTACATGGCGAGGTAATAACTATCTTCCACTTCCTGTAGAAATAACAGGAGTAGGCAGCAAAGGTGATGGTAGTGCTCCTAATAGACCAAATATAGCTATTTCTAATGCAGAAAAAGTTTTAATGTCTGCGATTCTTAGTATCGGAGATTTAGCAGGACTACAATTAACACGTTGGAGAACTTTTTTCAAATATACAGATAATGGAAGTGAACCTAATATTTTAAATCATTTTCCTACTGATTTGTGGGTATTTAGAAGAAAGGTAAATCAAAATAGACACGTAATTCAATATGAACTTTCCAATCCATTAGATAGACCAGGGTTACTACTTCCTAGAAAACAAGTTATTAGAGATCAAGGTTTTCCAGGTGTTAGTAGAATTAGATTAAGATGATTATTCGATTTGTTTTACTTTTATTTCTTTTTAATCTGACTTTAAGAATTATAAATATATTTCTATGAAAAATTTAGATGAGTTTAAAAAACATATCTTAAGTGAATACCCAAAAGAAGCTTGTGGAGTAATTAAAAACGATACTTTTTACCCTTTACCTAATATTGCTGAAGATCCAGCAAATAATTTTCAACTTAGTGAAAGTGATACTTTTAATTTAATGGAAAATTTAGATTATAAAATAGTACACTCTCACACCCAACAATTACAACAGACAACAGTTAATGTTCAGAATATTGTATTAGATCCAAGATTACCTTCTTTAAGTGATATGGAATGTCAAGAAAAAACTAAAGTAGAATGGGGAATAGTTCATTGCGATGGAAAAGAAGTTTCAGATCCGCTTTGGTTTGGCTTACCTTCTACAGAACCTTATAAAGATAGAAGATATATTCCGTTAATTCAAGATTGTTTTAGTATAGTTAGGGATTATTATTTTTTCGAACTTGATTATGATATGGGAACTTTTCCTAGAGAAATTGATTGGGAAGTTAATCAAGGTCATTTAATTAGAAGAGATTATAAGGAAGAAGGTTTCATAGTAATAAATTCTATGGAAGAACTTTACCCACATGATATAGTTTTAATGAGTATAAACAGTATTCAACCCAACCATATGTGTGTGTATTTAGGTGATGATAAAATTTTACACCATTTATACAACAAACTTAGTTGTATTGATTCTTTAAAAAAATGGCATAGACACTTTGTAAGAGGTTTAAGATATGTCCCAACTAATTAGTATTAAATTTCATGGTAGTTTAACTAAATATGAAAAGGATTTCATGCAGGTTGCAGCAAAAGATACAAGAAAAGTTTTTAAATATCTAGTAGCTAGGTTTGGGGAAACTTTTAAACAAGAAATTCTTAATGGAAAATGGCACATTACTAAAGGTAAAAGAAAACAAAAAGAATTAAAAAAATCAGATGATTATATGTCTGAACCAGAAGTAGATTTTCCTTTACAAACTACAGAATTACATGTCTTTCCTGTTATAAGCGGTGCCGGTGGTAATACAGGTAGAATTATAATTGGGGTAGTTTTAATTGTAATAGCTGTTGTTATAATTGTTTTTTTTCCTGGAGCTACAGCTGGAGGTATTGCACTAATTGATCTTGCAGTTCCTCTACTGATAGCAGGTATTTCTACAACACTTGGCGGTGTTATCGGACTTTTAACTAAACCACCAAGTATAGCAGGTTTTGATCAAGCATCTGGACCTACAGAACAAAAGCCTTCATTTATTTTTAACGGACCAACTAACTCATCTGAACAAGGTGTTGCAGTTCCATTAGTTTATGGTTCATATCGTACAGGTAGTGTAGTACTTTCAGGTGGAGTAGATACAGTTCAAATTTAATGAAAAACTATTATTCAAAAGATTATAAACCATTAGAACTTAGCGATAAGAAAGGTATTTATGGTGCAGGTGGCGGTGGAGGATCTTGTTTTCCTACTAACACCTTAATTAGAACTCATAGAGGGTATAAATGTATTCAGCATTTAACCCAACAAGATCTTATTCTAGGTTTTGCTTCGGATAATAACATCGAGTATGGAGTTTTAACTGATTTAATAGAACATAAAGCTGGAACCTTTACAGATGATCTTTATTTTTTCTTTAGCGAAGAACTTAACCTATTTCCTACTGGTGTCACAGGAAATCATGCAATTTTTATTTCTAAAACTAATAAATTTATTGAAGCTAAGGATGTAAAACGAACACATAAATTACAAGATTTAAAAGGTAATAGTTATCCTATTACAAAGATTAAAATGATTCCAAAGGAAGCAATTGGAGCTTCTGTTTGGGGTTTAGAAGTAGAACCCTTACATACTTTCTTTGCTGGACCATTAAGTATCAAAGTTCACAATGGTGGTGGAGGTAAAGCTGGCGGTTCCGGTGCACCTCCTAGACATGCACAAGAAGATCCAAATACCTTAAGAAGTTCAGCTATAGCTAGAGTTTTAGAATTAATCTCTCATGGTCCTTGTGTTGGAGTTGTGGGGGGAAGAAAAGGAACAGAATTAAATGCTACAGCCATTGATAGTCAATTTGGACAACCAAATATACCTAATATAGTTTATGATGAAAGAACTGGAACACCTTCTCAAACTATAATTCCTGGGTTCATAAACACAGAATTAGAAATTACAATACCTGCTACAGAAGTAAAACAATCTGTTCCGGTAGTACATCAATTAGTTAATTCTAATATCCAAGCAGCTAGAGTTACACTTAGACTTCCAACGGGTCTTTATACACAAGATACAAGTAATGGGGATTTAAAAGGTTATAGGATAGGATATTCAATTCAGATTAAAGATAGATTAAGTCCTACTTGGACTACAGTTATTGCTAAAAATATCTTTGATAAAACTACCTCACCTTGGGAAATAGCACATTTAATTTCTGCCCCTGCTGGTGCCGTAGATTGGGATATCCAAGTAATTAAAACTGTAGCCGACGATGTAGTTTCTTCAGATGTTTCTAAATTAGAATGGGTTAGACTAACTGAAATTACTTTTGACGCAGAAACTTACGATAACTTAGCAATAGTAGGATTACAAATTCCAGCAGAATCCGTTGGAAATTCTATACCTAGCAGAGCTTATAACTATATGGGACTTATCGTACAAGTTCCAGATAATTATGATCCTGCAACAAGAACTTATTCTGGAGGATTTTGGTCTGGATTATTTAAATCTGCTTGGACTGATAATCCAGTATGGGTACTTTATGATTTACTTACTAATCCTGAATATGGTGTTCAAAATTTCCTAGGACAAACTATAGATGTAGATATCTTTCAATTTTTTAATGCTGCATTATATTGTGATGCAACAACATGGAATGGTTCAACTTATGTACAAACTTTAATTAATGATGGACTTGGTGGAACTGAAGTTAGATTTACTTTTAATCAAGTAATAAATACACAAACAGATGCTTGGCAATTACTTCATGCTGTAGCAAGTAATTTTAGAGCCGTTTTAACCTTTAGCGACCAACAAGTATCTTTACTTCAAGATCGACCTAGACAAATATCTCAAATTTTCACAAATGCTAATGTAATAGACGGACTTTTTAACTATTCTGGTGTTGATGTAGGTGAAATTTCAACAGAAGTTCATGTTACCTATAATGATAAAAGTGAAAAATACCTTCCTACTATAGTTAGTGAACAAGCTGATCCAGTTTTTCTTACTAAATATGGATTAAGAACTAAAAATATAGTAGCTTACGGTGTTACTTCACAAAGTCAAGCTAAACGTTTTGGCAAATGGGCAATTTATACTGAAACTCACCAAACAGATCAAGTTACTTTTGCTGTTGGTTTAAACATAGCCAGTTTAGCTGTAGGAGATGTTGTAGGAGTTTTAGATAATGATTTTATTTCAAATACAAACATTTTCTTAGGCGGAAGAATTAAAAGTATAACAGGGTCTACTGTAGAATTAGATCGAGCAGTTCAAATAGATTCTGGTTTTACTTATGAAATATCTTTTCCAAATTTAACACGAACTGCATTAGAAACACACACAATAAATTCAACACCAGGAACAATTTCTACTTTAACTTTAGCTACAACACCTCCTGCTGGAAATTATACTAACTATGAGTTTTATTGTTTTTCTTCTGGTCATATAGAAGCTAGACCTTTTATTATTCAAAGTATTACAGAAAGTGAAAAAGGTAATTATGCAATATCTGGCTTATTTGAAGATGTTAATAAATATGCAATTGTAGAACAAGGTTTAGTTGTAGTTCCAGGAAATCCATTTTCTTTGATTACAGTACTACCGCCTGTAGAAAACATTTTATTTCAGGAAATATTTTTAAATACGGGAAATATAGGACAAAATAGTATCTTAGTTACTTGGGATTGGGATACAGCTAATACAATTAAAGATCCTGTAACTTTTATTTTAAGATGGAGAAGAGATTCAGGTCCATATACTGTAGTTAATGATATTGTTCTACATGAGTATTCTATTCCTTCAGTAGTTCCAGGTGTTTACGATGTTATTATTACCGTACAAAATATTCAAGGTAAAAAATCTACGGATGTTTTTTCTACTTTTGATTATCGTACTACTAGTTCTACCAGTACTTTGTTGCCTCCGATTAATTTCTTTGTACAAGGAACACAAGGAACTGCCTTTATTAATTCGCATCTTGCTCTTCAATGGAGTTATCCTCCTAATAATGCTTTTAAGTCTGATACTCTTTTAGATTATTTATTAGAAATTTGGGCTACAGATGGATCCGCATTATTAGCACAATATGTTATAACACCTGATGTAAATAAAGGTGGACTTTTTGATTACACTATAGCTTTAAACATTAATGATTATGGTACTCCTAGTAGAACAATACAAATCAAACTTTATTCTCGTGATATTATTGGTGATAGATCACTTCCAATAGTAAGAACTTTTACTAATGCAGTTCCAGCAATAGTTAGTTTTTCACTTTTAACTGGCGTTAATACTACATATATTGATGTTACTTCACCACAAGAAATAGATCATGCTGGTTATTTGGTCTATCGAGATACAGTTTCTGGTTTTACTCCTGGTCCTTCTAATTTAGTTTACACAGGACCAGATACTTACATAGTTTTAAATGGAACTTCAGGTACAACATATCATTATGTTCTTGCAGCATTTGATACTTTTGGCAAAACAGGTTTAAATCTTTCTAGTGAACAAAGTACTACTCATTTAACAGGTAATTTAGATATATGGACTTTTACTGGATTAACTTTACAACCTAATGATCCTGGTATAGATCAGGTTAGTTGGACTGCTGGAACTGCTAGTAAAAATGGTGGAGCTGCAATAACAATTAATGCAGGTAATGCAACCTGGACTACAGGAATTTTATACCTTTATTATGATGGAACTAGTAATACACTTCTTGCTGATAATGACTTAACAATAGCTGTACAAGGTGTACAAATTCTAGCTACCTATAAAGGTGGAACACAATTAATTAATGGTAATTCTCAAGCATTTGTAGATGGTGGATTACTTTTAGCTGGAACTGTTGGAGCTAGTCAATTAGTAGCAGGTTCGGCAATTATAACTAACACACTTCAACTTGCCGCAGGTATTATTGACACAGTTCATATTGGTGATGGTGTAGTTACTAACCTTAAAATCGGTAATATAATTCAATCATTAAATTTTAGTGATACTAATAAATTAGGTTTTAAAATTGATAAAGCTAGTAATATCAAAAGTTATGGTGCTCTTGAATTACTTGACCAACAAGGTAATACAATTTTAACTACAGGAGCTAATGCACAAATACAATGGAATGCTGTTGGAGGGGCAAATGTGCCTCAAAACAATGCAACTGTAGGTGCAGCATTACAACCTACTGTGGGAACTCCAACAGAACAAGCGCATGGTTTTACTGCAAATTCTACTTTACCTACAGGTGGGCAAGGATTTACACAAACAGCAACAGCTACAGCATATACCTCTAGTGCTGTTTCTTCTCAAGGATACGGAACTCCAACAACAGGTGTTATTCTTCGTTTTGTTCCAACAAGTATCAATGCTAATTGTTACGTAGGGTTAAATAACAATCCTAATACTAATAATGGTTTTGCTAACATCAATTTTGGATTTGATCTGCAACCCGCAGGTGTATTAAAAATCTCAGAAGCTAATAATGATAGGGGAATTTTTGGCACTTACACAGCATCTAGTGTTTTAGAAATAAAATACGATGGAACCGTAATAACTTATCATTTAGATGGTAATTTACTTAGAACTCTAAACGTAGTAACACCAGGAACAACCTTCTACTTAGATTCAAGTCTTTCTGCTGTAGGGGAAGGTGCGGATAATGTTGAATTTAACCATTGGGACGGTACTACAGAAACACCTAGCCTTTTAACTTTAGTAAATAATGGAAATGCAACTATAACTACAGGTAATAGTGCTACAATTTCCACAAGCAGTACGGCTTTTAGTAAAGATACAGGTTCAGGAAGTTTTGATGTATCAATTTATTCTACTGAAAACTACACTGATTTAGTTATCAGATTTAAAGTTAATGAAATTACTACAAATAAGAAAATAGGACTTGACCAAAGCCCAGCAGGAATTAATGGAGATTTAGCTTATTATTTTAACTTTCTTTCTAATGGAAATGTTGAAATTAAAGAAGGAAGTACTTTAATCCTAGCCTTAGGTGCAGCATTAACTACAGATGTATTTGCAATACAAATTGATACTATCGCTAACACAGTGGAGTATTTTAAAAATGCAGTAAGTCAAAGAGTTTCAACTTTAATTGGTGCTGGAACTTATTTCCTTGATTCCCTTTTTGATGCACCAGGAGGAATTAATTCTTTAGAATTGAAACAAGTTCTTAGTGTTGGCGGAGGTGCTGCTAACGTAACAGGACAAATTACACAAAGTAATGTTTTAACCTATATTGCTAATGCAGCAATTCCTAATGCAGTTATGGGAACAGCTTCTATAGATACGGCTAATATCCAAAATGCAGCAGTTCAAACACTTAGTATAGCTGGACAAGCTGTTAGTGTAGCAGTTTCAGCCGCAGGAGGATCTTTAGCGATGCCTGGAAGTTTAAGCAATATTCTTAATCTTGTAATAACTACTTCTGGTTTTCCTACTGCGATATTTTTTAGTGTTACCTTAGCAACCAGTAGTATTATGACTAGAAGGCGTTTAGTTAGAAATGGGGCTGTTATTGTAGATAGTATTACAACAACAACTTCTGGTACATCACACACAGATTTTGTTGTTGCAACACAAGGGCCGGGAACATGGATATTTAGTTTACAAGTGCAGGGAACTTTAGGATCGATACTTAGACATGGTATGTATGCTTTGGAAACAAAACGATGAGTGATTTGAAAAGAGTAGCTATTTATTCCGAAACTATTATACAAAGTATAAGTTATGGACAAATTAACAGGGAAATTACTTGTCCTGAAGACCAAATAGCCTCGCAATTACAAGCAGGTGAAATGTGGGCTGAAATTCCAGAAATTTATTATATAAATCATCCTGTAGAAAATTTTTACATACAAGATATTAATCAACCTAGTTTTATGGAACGTGCAAATAATTCTACTACAGCAGATAAAACAACTGTAACAGCAGATGGAGTTGACGCCATTATCTTATCCCAAGCTTTGGTTGATGGAACTTTAGAAATTCTAGGCCCAGTACCTTCAAGTACAACTATAGTATCTACTACAGTAGCTTTAACTTTTACAGTCCCTGGAACTTACACTTTATATGTAAGTAGATATCCTACTAGAGATTGGACTATAAATATAGAGGCGATATAATGCAAAAAATCCAAATAGGAGGTAATTTAACTTTACCTGAAATAAAACTAAGAAAAAAGAGAAAATTGGAAAGACAAGTTAAAAATTATATAGAAAAAACTGCTGGTTATACTTTAGAACAACAACAATTAGATTTAGAATACTATTTGTTAAATAAATCAGCTTTATTAACAGGTAAAGATTTAGTTGTTTTTAATAAAGTTGAAGGTAGACTTACTTGGAAAATGGAGTTATTTAGAAAATTCCAAAGTACTGTAGCTACAGTGGAAAATGCTGTTAATGCAAAGCAAGTATCGGACGAAGCATTAAGTAAAACACCTATCCCATCAAACGTGAGGTTTTAAAATGAGATATTTATTTCCAACAATTGTATTTTTTACATTTTTAGGAGTTGGTACTGCTAAATCTGCTACTATGGCTTCCGTTACAGCAGATGAATACATGGCTATGACAAGTTACCATATGTGTAGGTTAGAGTTATTTTGTGTAGAAACTAAATCGGGAAAAGTTTCTAATAGAATTTATACTCCTAGTATGGACTTCCTTGAAATTCCTTTTACGCAAGAAACTTGTGAAAATCTTCCAAATAAAAATATGGGTACGCCTCCAGAAGATCGTTGTAGTGATGGAACTTAATCTACTTGAATTCTATTTCCCGAAGGTGGTCTAGCTAATAAACCTGTTCTAAATTGAGCTAAATTTTTAGAATCTGTTGACAAGGAAGTCACACCCGAAAGGGTATTTAATTGACTAATATCATAAGTAGTTCCATTAACGTCTAAAACAGTTTCACCTACATTTCTTCCAAGTAAATTGTTAGTAAAATTCGTTACAGGTACCCAAGCGCCTGTAGTAGTCATATTTGTATGTACAATTTCATTAACACTAGCTTTCACATGCCATTTATTATCGTGAATTTGTAGGTTAGAAAAGTTAATTGCACTTTCATTACGAATTCTAACTGCGGGCACTTCAGAATTCAGCACCACATTGTCATAACATTCTAAATTTGTCATATCGAACGTATTAGAAGCTGTGATATTCATTGCACATTGTGTAGCTATAGTATCCCTTTCAGTTATTTTACTATTTTCAAAGATATTCCCATAAAACTTAAGGTTATTTCCACGAATATGCGATTTAGTTCTTAAACCAGAACAACGATTAAAACGACAAATCACATCTTTAGTACTATTAACAGTAGCTCCGTATAAATCAGGTCCACGGCAATAATCAGAGGTAGTTACTAGCATATGATTGTCTTCTATTAAATGTCCATCGCTATTGTCTGTAGTTGGATTTGTTGTAATACCAAAAACCTTGACCATAGAATGCGAGAAGTCTTTTAACTTATTACTTCTAACTATGAAATTTTTACATCCAGGACCAAGATAAATGGCATCCATTAATTCGGTATTAGGAACTGGATTACTAGCTACATCCCATTCACCATAAAGGACTTGGGCATCTAAATCACAATTAATTATTTGTACATCTTTAATTTCTTCCCCTGAAGCGTTTTGTTGGCAATTAATTCCATAATTAGAGTTTCTAATTTCAAGTTCTTCTAAGATATGACTTTGTCCTGTACCTCTAAGCGCCATTCCAGCAGTTGAACCGCCTTCAGTTCTGATATTACTTACTTTAAGGTAGGATCTATCATCGAATTCAAGGCAAAAGGCATTAGCGCCAAGATTACCGTAAACTAAACCTGAAGGATCGGTAGCAGAAAAAACATATAAGTGCCATTGACTAACGGGTTGTTCGTCCCACCATGTTCTAGTGCTATCTAAAGCGGCTTGACTTGTAGCTTTAGCTAAAGGATTACCATTAGGATCAAATAATCTTTTACAACGACTATTGATATCAGCACGCCAGATATTTGGAGATTGTAAAGTAAATCCTGTTATTTGTTCTTTAGCATCAAGAATTGCTGGATCGGATCCGCCAAAAGTTTCAATTTCAATATAATTAGCTTGAGTTCCATCATAATAAGGAATCCACCAAAGATTGGAAAGTAAAAATCTATGTTTACTTGGAAGTAGAATTCTATCTCCTGGAATAACTACCCTAGAAGTTGAAGCATTCTTAATCCCCGGAAGAGTTAGCCAAGGAAGGTTAGCGGAAGTTCCAGCATTGGTATCATTAGCATTAACATGAGTTGGATCTACGTATAAATCTCTAAGTGCCATAATAATTTAAGAAGTTAAGAAGGAAAAGCCGTCCATGGCAGCAGGTCCCTAGCATAGTACTCTTTAAAATATCTTTGATAAAAGTGCTTTAATTTGAGCAATTTTAGTGAGAAGATCCACTAAAGTATCACCCAAACGTTCTGGATGTTCTTCAAGATTCTTTTCCATTACATTTAAATTTTCGCCAATAACTTCTTTAGATTTCACAGTACTTTCGTTTAACTTAATAACATCTATTTTCGGATTTTCCATAACTTCCGGTTTTTCAATAACTTCCTTTACTTCATCTTTTACCTTA
>Ga0209992_10001045_pt1 | contig 32001 bp, 29 predicted proteins | sample 2SBtaG_2_FD_182564 | JGI IMG/M metagenome (GOLD analysis project Ga0209992, IMG submission 182564) | Deep subsurface microbial communities from Kolumbo volcano to uncover new lineages of life (NeLLi) - 2SBTROV12_ACTIVE470 metaG (SPAdes)... | ecosystem: Environmental > Aquatic > Marine >... | reverse complement strand
GACGACGACTTCACCGTGGACGACGACGACGCGGTGGACGACGACGACGCGGTGGACGACGACGACGCGGTGGACGACGACGACGCGGTGGACGACGACGACGCGGTGGACGACGACGACGCGGTCGACCCCCCGGATCCGGGAGACGACGACGACGCGGTCGGTGACGACGACGACGCGGCCCCCGGGATCGACACGTCCATCGCCACCGGGACGCCGCTCTGCGCGGGGGACACCTGGTACGGCCTCGTGGGCGACGCCGCGCTCGGCGGCGGGCTGCTTGTCGGCGATCCGATCTACGGCACCGACCCCTTCTGGTTCTACGACGTGTACAGCGTGGACGTGCTGCTGCTCGAGTGGGTGGACGTGGAGCTCGCGTCCCCCGACTTCGACGCCTGGGTCGAGATCTACGACAGCAGCTGCACGCTCCTGGCCTACGACGACGACAGCCTCGGCGGGCCTGCGGGCACGGACGCCGCGGCGTCCTACTTCTCGTTCGGCTTCGAGACGCTCTACGTGGTCGCCTCGAGCTTCGACAACCTCGGCTCGGGCACCTACACCCTCGACATCCAGTAGCCCGGTGCTCTGCGGCGGGATCGAAATCCCGCATGAGGGCGGCGGGGCGTGCCGGGCAGGCCTATGCGGGATTTTCGTCCCGCCGACGGGTCGTCGGTTCAGTCCTCGGGGAGGACGACGGCGGGCATGCGTCCGGTGGAGACGCGATGGGGATCCACGACGGCCGGTGAGGCCCCCGTGATCCCGGGGTAGGGCGGGGTCGTCGCGTCGACGGCCTCGAGCGAACCCATCTCTTCGGGCCAGGCCATCCCGGGTACGCGGTGCCGCGGATCGAGGCGGCCCGAGCCCATGAGCGTCGACTGCGAGGTGGTGGCCGCGACGAGGAGGGCGGCGTTGCCCTCAGCGCCCCGGCCGGACCGGCGAAGGCCCGCGTTGGGGAAGCGCGCGGAGGCGACGATCGTGCCCCGGTTCCAGTTCACGGCGCCCGCCCGGACCTGCCGCGCCACCGCCTCGAACTGCGATCGTCCCCCGCAGAAGACGGCCGCGGCCATGCCGTACGGGTGGGCGTTGTAGGCCGCGACGCCCTCATCGATGCTGTCGACGAGCTGGGCGATGACCAGGGGACCTTCGACCTCCTCGGGGGACACGAGCCCCGCCGGCAGCTCGCCGTCGACGAGGCCCAGGGCCGGCGCCACGTAGCACTGTCCGCGTCGGCGCAGCTTCGCGGGCAGCTGGCCGCCGCCCCCCTCGACCGGGAACTCCACGCCCGCGTCGGCGTAGGCCTTGAGGGCCGCGTGGAAGCGTCGCCGGGCGCCGATGTCCACGAGGGGCCCGCAGAACACGTCGGCGTCCGTCGGCGCGCCGACGGAGAGCCCCCCCACCAGCGCGACCACCCGCGTCAGGAGCGGGCGAGCGACCTCTCGCTCGACCACGACCCGGGACGTCGCGTTGCAGCGCTGTCCGGTGCTCAGAAACGCGCCCGTGACGATCTCGTACGCCGCCCGATCCAGGTCCGCGTCCGCGGCGACGAAGGCCCACCCCTTGCCCCCGCACTGGGTCCACGCCCGCTTCCCGGTGGCCTGGGCGAGCTCCGCGGGCTCGGCGCTCCCCGTGACGGCGAACATGTCCACGCCCTCGTGGGCGAGGAGGGTCCGCCCGATCGGGCTGCGCGGCCCCTGGACCATCGCGAAGGTCCCGACGGGGAAGCGGGAGGCGTCGAACACGTCGGCCAACCGCTGGGACGTGAGCGGCACCCGGGACGAGGGCTTCCACACCACCGCGTTGCCCGCCAGCAGGCAGGGCAGCACGACCTGGATCGCGCCGTAGACGGGGAAGGGGAACGGGGTCATCGCGCCCACGACGCCCACCGGTCGACGACGCAGGACGCCGGGCACCGACGGGTGCGGGCGCGGCGCGAGCAGGTCTTCGGCTTGCTCCATGAGCAGGTCGAGGGCCCGCACGGCCGCCGCGCACTCGAGCTCGCACTCCCACAGGGGCTTGCCCATCTCGCGCGAGGCGAGCGCGCTCAGCAGCCCCTGCCGTTCGGCGAGCAGATCCCGGAGCAGGTGGACGCGTCGCAGGCGCTGGGACAGGGGCACGTGGGACCAGGCCGGGGCGGCGGCGCGCGCGTACTCGACGGCCTCGTCCACCGCGGCCTTGCGGTAGGGGACCTCGTCGAGGGTGATGCCGGTCGCGGGATCCCGGGTGGCGACGCTGCCGTCGCGGCCGCAGAGGAAGAACGACCCCTGCAGGAAGTCGCCGCGATGTCGGGTGATCAGCGTCTGGTCCATCGATCCGTCGTCGACCCCGAGGTGAAGCAGCGCCGCGGGCGCCGCGATTTATCACGGGCTCCCTCCATCGTCCACGGGAACAGCCCCACCCGGGCCTCGCGAATCGACGACCGCGGGCGCGACGGCTACCTTCCGTCGGTCGTGTCGCAGGCCCCCCCACGCATCGCCGTCGTGTCCGCGGATCGGGGCGTCGCCCTGCGCGGCCCGGGGGGCGGCGTGCACCTGCGCGGGCTGGCCGCGGGCCTCCGTCGCGCCGGGGCCGAGGTCGCCGTCTTCGCGGCGAGGCTCGACGGTCCCGGTCCCCCCGCGCCGCTCCCGGACGTGTCGATCACGCCGCTCCGCCGCGGCAGGTGCCCGGGCGTGCTGCGGCGCCGGTCCCGCCTCCTCGACCTCCGGGTCGACGCGCGGGCAGCCTCCCGCCGGGCGGTCCGCGCCGTCCGCCGCTTCGGCCCGTCCCTCGTCTACGAGCGATACGCCCTCTTCGCCGACGCCGGCCGCCGCATCCGTCGCGACGCGGGGGTGCCCTGGGTGCTGGAGGTGAACGCGCCGCGCGCCTGGGAGGCCGCGCTGTTCGAGGGCCTCCCGGTGACCCGACGGATGATCGAGGCGGAGACCGCCCTGCTCCGGGCCGCGGACCGGGTGGTGGTGGTGTCGGCCGCCCTCGAAGCCTGGGTTCGCGCCCGGGGCGTCGCCGCAGACCGCGTGGCCCTCGTGCCCAACGGGGCGTCCGCCTCTCCTGCCGCCCCCCCGAGGGGACCGTTCCGGATCGGATATGCGGGGACCTTCAAGCCCTGGCATCGCCTCCCGGAGTCCGTGCCGGCGCTGGCGAGGCTCGCCTCGGAGCGCGGCCCGACGGTCCTGGAGCTCCACGGCGACGGCCCCGACCGCGCCCGCCTCATCGCCGCCTTGGAGGGGGTCTCGATCCGGGTCGAAGACCGCAGCTGGGCGGCCCCCGACACCCTCGACGCGGCCCGGACCCGCTGGCACGTCGCGTGGGTCCCCGCCCCCGCCGCGTGGCCCCCCGACCCGGACCGCGCGCGCCGCCTGGAGGACCTCCTGGGCGAGCCCTGCCCGGCGCGCTGGTTCGATCCGCTCAAGGGCGCCGAGGCCCGCGCCGCCGGGCTGCCGGTGTGGACCGGAGGCGACGCCCCGCCCGCGCTCGATCCTCGCCCGGTGGAGGGCTGGACGTCGACCGCCGCCGCCGCCGTCGGTGGACTACAATGGAACGATCCGCGGTCCCTCGCGGGTTCCCGGATGTGGACGGCCCTCGCCGGGGTCGCTGGAGGAGCGCCCCGTTGACGGACCTGCGACTGCTCGAAGCGCCCGAAGAGCCGCTGCCCGTCCCCGCGCCCGTCCTGGACGATCCCGAGGACGCCGACGCGGACCCCTACCTCACGCGCATGCTCCCCCGGTTCGGTCCCGTCGCCTGGCTGCTCGCGCGCGTCGCGTTCCGCCACATCCGCAGCGACGACGAAGACCTCGTCCCCATCCGCGAGGCGGCGAAGGAGGGCTCCATCGTCTACGTGATGCGGACCCGCTCGCTGCTCGACTACGTGTACTTCAACTGGCTCGCCCTCATGCGCGACCTCCCCCTCGCGCGCTGGGCCAACGGCGTGCACCCGGTCCTGCTCGGGCCCCTGCTCCGCTCGGTGAAGGTCCTGTGGCGCGCGCTCCGGGATCGGCGCCGGCGCGGCGGATCTCCCCCGAGCGCGGTGGACGGGGGCTGGGTGAGCTCGCTCCTGGAGCGCGGCGACTCGGTCCTGCTCTTCCTTCGTCGTCGTCGCGGCCGCTTCTTCGGGGCCGAGCCGCCGCCCGAGCGGGACATCGTCGAGCTCCTGGTCGAGGCCCAGCAGCGGCGGGAGGAGCCCATCTTCGTGGTGCCCCAGGTGCTGGTCTGGGAGCGCGGCCCCGACCGCTCCGCGCGCGGGCTGTTCGACGTGCTGCTCGGTGATCAGGACGACCCCGGGCGCTTCCGCAAGCTCGTCCACTTCGTGCGCCACTCGCGCAACGCGGTCGTGCGGGTGGGCGAGCCCGTCAACCTCCGGGAGTTCCTCGCGGGCCAGCAGGGCCAGCCCATGTGGCGCACCGCGAAGAAGCTGCGCTGGCTCCTCCTCGGCTACCTCTACCGCGAGCGACGGGTGGTCAAGGGACCGGACGTCCGCCCCCGCCGGTGGCTCTTCGACCGCATCCTGACGGAGCCCCCGGTGCACGCCGCCATCGAGGCCCAGGCGAGCCGAGACGGCAAGGCCGTCGAGACGGTCCAGCGCCACTCCATGCGGCGGCTGGACCGCATGGCCGCGAACTTCAAGTGGTCGATGATCGTGTTCATGGGCGGGTTGATGGACCTCGTGTTCTCCCGCATCTACACCGGCGTCGACTTCGCCCCCGAGGACGCCGACCGCCTCCGCCGCGCGGCCCGCAGCGGCACGGTGCTGCTGATGCCGTGCCACCGCTCCCACGTCGACTACCTGCTCGTCTCGTGGCTGATGTACAAGCACGGGATCATGCCCCCGCACATCGCGGCGGGCGCGAACCTGTCCTTCTTCCCGCTGGGTGCCGTCTTCCGCCGCTGCGGGGCCTTCTTCATCCGCCGCAGCTTCCAGGACGATCCGCTGTACGGCGAGCTCCTCGAGCACTACATCCGAGCCCTCGTGGCCGAGGGATACACCCAGGAGTTCTTCATCGAGGGCGGCCGGAGTCGGACCGGGAAGATGCTCCCCCCGAAGGTCGGGCTGCTGGGCACCTACGTGGGGGCGGTGGCCGACGGCATCGTGCCGGACATCCAGATCGTCCCCATCTCCATCGCCTACGAGCGGATCGTCGAGGAGAAGGCGTACGCCGAAGAGCTCGGCGGCGGCAAGAAGAAGCGGGAGACGGCGGCCGAGCTCGTGAAGGTGGGCAGCGTCCTCGCCCGCCGGTTCGGGCGCGTGTACGTCACGTGCAACGAGCCCGTCTCCATGAAGGAGGCCCTGGGGGTGGCGGGGCGTCCGTACCGCGACCTCGAGCGCGAGGAGCGCAAGGCCTACCTCAAGCGCCTCGCCCAGCACGTGACCGCGGAGATCCAGGACGTGACCGTCGTCACGCCGTCCGCCGTCACCGCGACCGTCCTGCTCGGGCACGACCGGCGGGGCATGCCGCACCTGCTGTTCCATCGCCGCGCCCGGCTGATGCGTCGCTGGCTCCAGGGCCGCGGGGCGCGCTTCTCGGACGCCTGGTCGTTCCCCGCGATGGCGCTCGACGAGGCCCTGTCGATGTTCGGCGACAGCGGCTCCGTGGAGCGGCTCGAGGGCCACGAAGACGACGACATCGTGGCCATCGACGAGTCCCCCGAGGGGCGGATGGCCCTCGACTACTACAAGAACTCGATCCTGTTCCACTTCGTGCCCGCGGCGTTCGTGTGTACGGCGCTGCTCCTCGATCAGGGCGACTCGGCGACCGTGCCCGTGGTGCAGCGTCGCTTCGAGTACCTGCAGGGCCTCTTCAACCAGGAGTTCTTCTTCCACCCGGACGTCCCGGTCGAGCACCTCGTGCATGAGACCGTCGAGCAGCTGGAGGCGATCGGGGTGGTGGCCCGCGAGCAGCCCGAGGACGGCAGCGAGCCGGTCGTGAGGGCCCTGGATCGCGGCAAGGCGGCCGTCTTCGTGTCGACGATCGCGAACTTCTACGAGGCCTACTGGGTGGTGCTCAAGGCGGCGAAGGTCCTGCGGGACGGGCCCCTCACGGAGCGCGATCTCGTGGACGCGGCGCTGCAGGCGGGGGGGCGCATGTTCCTCACGGAGGACGTCACGCGGCCCGAGGCGGTGGGGCAGGTCAACCTCCGCAACGCCGTCCGCCACTTCGCGAGCATGGGCGTCTTCGTGGCGATCAACGATCCGCCGAAGCCCTCGGACATCCGCTGGACCCTCGACGAGGAGCAGCGGAGCCGGTACATGGAGCCGATGCGGCGGCTCTTCGAGTCGGGTCGACTGCGCGCCCCGAGCGTCCTCTGGCGCTGAGCCGCCCGGAGTCCCCATGAAGGTTCGAGGAGGAAAGCGCCCGCCCGCGCGCGGAAAGGTCGCCCTGGTGTGCGGCGGCGGCGGGATCACGGGCGGGGTGTTCGAGGTGGGCGCCCTGCGCGCGCTGGACCAGGCGCTGGGCGGGGGCGTCGTCGAGCACCTGGACATCTACGCGGGCGCCTCGGCGGGCTCGATCGTCGCCACGCTGCTCGCGGCGGGCGTCTCCCCCAACGACATGCATCGCCTCATCGTGGCGGGCTCCCGCAACCGCTGGGGGCTGCCCGCGCTGTCCCGGAAGCACATCTACGGCATGGACGTGGCGCAGTGGTTGGCCACCTTCGCGCGGGTGCCCGCGAAGGCCACCGGCAGCTTCGTGCGCGGCATCCTCCCGGGCGAGGGGACGCGGCCCGCGGACGCGGTGTTCGACGCCATCAAGTGGATCCCGAGCGGCATCTTCACCAACCGCCCCCTCGGCCGGTACGTCGAGCGGGTGCTCGCCGCGGTGGGGACCGGGTCGCGCTTCGAGGACTTCGGCGCCGACCTGATGATCACGGCCGTGAACGTCGACACCGGGACGCGCGTGGTGTTCGGGGAGAAGGGGACCCGAGACGTGCCCGTGTCCGTGGCGATCCGGGCCTCGGCCGCCATCCCGCTGCTCTTCCGCCCCGTCCGCATCGACGAACAGGACTTCGTGGACGGGGGCATCGAGGACAACGTGCCGGTGGACGTCGCGGTCAAGCACGGGGCGTCCCTGGTCATCGCCCTCAACCCCCTCGTCCCGCTGGTGAACGACCCCCGCTCGGACGGCTCGCTGCTCAACGGCTACCGCTACCTCGCCGACCACGGCATGACGTCCGTGCTCGACCAGGTCTTCCGGATGTTGGTGCGCAGCCAGGTGCAGCAGCGCCTGCGGACGGTGCGCGACCGCTTCCCGGAGGTGGACGTCGTGGTCTTCGAGCCCGAGGCGGCGGACGCGACGATGTTCGCCTACCACCCGATGCGGTACAGCGTGCGCGAGCTGATCGCGGAGCACGCGTTCCAGTCCACGCGCGAGCGCCTCATCCGCGACGCGGACCACCTCACCGACCTCTTCGCCCGTCAGGGCCTCGACTTCGACGTCTCCCGGCTGGGCGTGGACGAGCCGAAGGAAGAGAAGGAGGGCTTCGTGCGTCGGGGCCTGCGCCTCGCGGGCCGGATCCCGAAGCTCCGGGGGTGGATCGAAGCCACGGACGCGCCGGAGCCGTTTTAGGCCGGGCCCGGCTCGAGTCTGGGTAGAGTAGGCGCCCTCGCTGGACGCGGAGCCGCCGATGACTCGCCTATCGACCTCACGATCTCTCCTCCTCCTGCTCGCCCTCGCGGTGGCCCTCCCGGGCTGCATGCGACCGCGCGTGGACGGCAGCGGCGGCGGCGGTGGCGGGGGCGGGGGAGACGGCGTCGGCGGAGGCGGCGGCCCGGACACGGACGGCGACGGCCTCTCCTCGACGTTCGAGCTGCAGATCGGCACCGACGCGAACGACGAGGACACCGACGGGGACGGGTACCTCGACGGCGAGGAGTACCTCGCGTACTTCGACCCCCTCGACGAGGACGACTACCCCTACGAGGGCCCCTACGTCCGCTTCCCCACGCCCACCCGGGCCGAGTGGGACGAGATGAGCCGGGACGCCGACTGGGACCAGGGCGACTTCAGCCGCGACTGGTGGTCGGACGACCAGAACGGCCGGCAGCTGCGGCTGCGGCGCTTCTACGGGCAGGTGATCCTCATCGAGGTGGCCGCCGAGTGGTGCGGGCCGTGCCGCGCGGCCGCGCAGAACCTCGAGGAGGAGTGGCAGGACCGTCGGGAGAACGGCTTCATGTCCTTCACGCTCCTCACGGAGGACTCGGGCGGCAACCCCACCCCCGACGCCGGCCGCTGGGCCGACGACTTCGACCTCACGGCCGCCGTGATCGAGGACCCGGACCGCGAGATCGCCCGCCGGTACCTGACGAACGCGTACCCCAGCTACACGGTGATCGGTCGGGACTTCGAGATCATCCAGCTCGACAGGCAGGGCGGCGAACCCGACTGGGACCTGATCGACGAGCTCCTGGACGAGGAGCCGCCCGAGGTGGACTACCCGCTGCCCTGAGGCTCACTCCGGCGCGAGACGCGACGGGGCCTCCGAGCTCGTCACGGTCATCGCGAAGGTGGGCGTGGGGGCCAGCCCGGGGCCCTCGAAGCGATAGGTGACGGCGCCTTCCATGTCCGCGAAGAAGGGCACGACCAAGCCCCAGAAGCCGTCCCGGAAGCGACTGAGCGCGCGGCGCTGCGCGGGCTCTCCCTCGGGCTGCAGGACGAGCTGGACGGCCTCCGCGTCCCCATCGACGCGCACGATGAAGCTCCGGCGCTGGCCCACCTCGGCGACGCCGACCGGGTGCGGGTGGTGCAGCGAGCCGGGGGCCGCGGGCGGCTCGGGGACCTCCACGGCGACGACGGGGGCCTCGCGGGGCGCGGCGGGGGGCGCGACCGTCGGGGCGGTCTCCGCCGGGAGCACACGCACCGCGCGGGGCTCGTCGGTGGGCGGAGGTTCGACCCGGGGGGCGGGCACGACCACGAGCCTCGGCGCGGGCGCGACGGCCACGTGCGGGGGAGGGACCGCGGCGGGCTGGGCGGTGCTCGGAGCCGGCCCGCCCCAGGTCAGCGCAGTGAGGAACAAGGCGACGTGTGTGACGGCCACGAGCGCGGTCTGCGGCCGCCGGCGACGGCGGGTGGGCTCGATGGGGCGGGGCGTGCTCGCGACGTGGCGTCGAGGCCGGCGGGCGAGGCGCAGGATCGCGTCGCCCGGGGACTCGGCCACGGGGTGCCCGATCGCCGAGTCGGGGAGCTCGGGGTACTCCCCCGAGGCCTTCATCACGCGGAGGTGGGCCTTGTAGGACCGCAGGTCGCGCCCCGGCGGGAGCTCGTGGCGGAGGATCTCGAGGGCCGCGGCCAGCTGCTCGGCCGAGCCGTACCGTCGCTCCGGGTCCCGCTGGAGGCAGCGCTGCACGACCTCCGCGAGCCCCGGGATGTTGTCGTCGACCTCCGCCAGGACCTCGGGGGCGGCGACGACCTCGTCGACGGCGAGCACCGCGGCGATCATCGCGTCGCTGTGGTGGCGCCGGAACAGGCGGCGGCCCGTGGCGAGCTCGTACAGCACGGCCCCCGCAGCGAACAGGTCGGCGCGGCCGTCCACCCGCTTGCCGAGGATCTGCTCGGGGGCGATGAACGACGGCGTGCCCTTCATGATCCCCGACGCCGTCGTGCAGCCGGACACGAGGTCGGTCTTGGCGATGCCGAAGTCGGTGAGCTTCACCACGCCGTGGCGCGACAGGAGGATGTTCGACGGCTTGAGGTCCCGGTGGACGAGCGGGGCGACGCCGTCGTGCAGCGTGTGTACGTGCGCGAGGGCCGAGCAGAGCTGCAGACCCACGTCCAAGGCGACGGTCGGGGGGACCTTCAGCCCCGCCCGGAGCACGGCGTCGAGGGTGACCCCGTCGACGTACTCGAGGGCGATCCAGGGGCGGCCGTCCTCGACCCCGTAGTCGTACACGTCGACCACGTTGGGGTGGTTCAGCAGCGCGCCGATGCGGGCCTCGTGGAGCAGCGCGGCCTCCACCGCGTACCGCATGGGGCCGCCGGTCTCGTGCAGCACCTTCAGCGCGACGATCTTGCGGAACCCGTCGCGCCCGCGCATCTCGGCCTTGTGGACGCGGCCCATGCCGCCCTCGCCGAGGGTCTCGAGCAATACGTATCGCCCCAGCCGCGGGGGGGCGGCCCATGAGTCCGGCCGGGTGGTCGGGGCAGTCTCCACCCCGATCACGCTAGGGCGGCCCCCGAGGCGCCGGCACGCCTTTCTTCCGGCGGCGTCAGCCCCGGGCGCGGTGGTCGGCGACGAGCCGCTCCACGACGGTCGGATCGGCGAGGGTGGAGACGTCGCCCAGGTCGTCGTACCGGCCCGCAGCGACCTCTCGGAGGATGCGCCGCATGATCTTCCCGGACCGCGTCTTGGGCAGCCCGCTCACGAACTGCACGGCGTCGGGCGTGGCGATGGGGCCGATGCGCTTGCGGCACTGCGCCTTGAGGGCCGCTTCGAGGTCGGCCTCGGGCGACGCGGCGTCCGTGGTCTGGACGTACACATAGATGCCGGTGCCCTTGATGGGGTGCGGGTAGCCGACGACGGCGGCCTCGGCCACGTCGTCGTGCGCCACCACGGCGCTCTCGACCTCGGCGGTGCCCAGCCGATGCCCGGACACGTTCAGGACGTCGTCCACGCGGCCCGTGATCCAGTAGTAGCCGTCCTCGTCCCGTCGGCAGCCGTCGCCCGTGAAGTACCGCCCGGGGAACCGGGAGAAGTACACGTCCCGGAACCGGGCGTGATCGCCCCACACGGTGCGCGCCTGGCCCGGCCAGGGCCGCCGGATGCAGAGGTTGCCGGACACGTCGTTGCCCTCGACCTCCGCCCCGTCGTCGTCCACCAGCAGCGGGTCCACGCCGAAGAACGGGAGGGTCGCCGAGCCGGGCTTCGTCGGCGTCGCCCCGGGCAGGGGCGTGATCATGATCCCGCCCGTCTCGGTCTGCCACCAGGTGTCGACCACGGCGCAGCGGGAGTCGCCCACGACGTCGTGGTACCACTCCCACACCTCGGGGTTGATGGGCTCGCCGACCGTGCCGAGCACCCGCAGCGACGCCCGGGAGTGGGCCTTGACGGGGCCGTCGCCGGAGCGCGCGATGGCTCGGATCGCGGTGGGGGCGGTGTAGAAGACGGTCACCCCGAGATCGTCGACGACGCGCCAGTAGCGGGACGCGTCCGGGTAGAGCGGCGTCGACTCGAACATGACCGTCGTCGCCCCGTTCGCGAGCGGCCCGTAGACGATGTACGAGTGCCCCGTGACCCAGCCGCAGTCGGCGGCGCAGAAGTAGACGTCGTCCTCGTGCACGTCGAACACGGTGCGGTGCGTCACCGACGCGTAGAGCAGGTACCCGCCGGTCGTGTGCATCACGCCCTTCGGCTCCCCGGTGGAGCCCGACGTGTAGAGGATGAAGAGCGGGTCCTCGGCGTTCATGGCCTCGGGCGGGCAGTAGGGACGCTGGGTCGCCATCGCCTCGGCGAGCCACACGTCCCGCCCCTCGGCCATCGCCACGTCCGCGCCGGTCCGCTCCGCGACGAGCACGGAGTCGACGAACTCGAGCCCCTCCACCGCCTCGTCGGTCGTCGCCTTCAGGGGGATGAGCCGCCCGCCGCGCACGCCCTCGTCGGCCGTCACGACCACCCGGCACTCGGCGTCCACGATGCGGTCCCGCAGGGCCTCCGCCGAGAAGCCCGCGAAGACGACGGAGTGGATGGCGCCGATGCGCGCGCAGGCGAGCATCGTGTAGGCGAGCTCGGGGATCATGGGCAGGTAGATGGCCACGCGGTCGCCCTTGCGCACCCCGTGAGCCCGGAGCACGCCCGCCATGCGACAGACCTCGTGCAGCAGGCGGCTGTAGCTGATGTGCTCGTACTCGCCCGCCTCGTCCTTCGCCCAGACGATCGCGGTGCGATCGGGCGTGGCGACGGCGTGCCGGTCGACGCAGTTCGCCGCGACGTTCAGGGTCCCGTCGGCGAACCACCGGAAGTCGAGGTCGTCGTACCCGCCCTGGAGCCCGACCGTGGGCTCGGTGATCCACTGCAGGCGCCGCGCGAGCGTGAGCCAGAACGAGGACGGGTCCGCGAGGGACTGGCCGTGCATGTGGCGGTACGCGTCGATCGAGGGGATGTGGGCGCGGGCGGAAAGGTGCGGCTTGGGTGGGTACATGGGCCTCCTCCTCGGGGAGGGGAGCCTACCTGCCCGTGAGATGCCCGGTCAGGGCTGCGGCTTCTTCTCCATCGCGACGACCCCCACGCTCACGCCGTCGAGCTCACACTCGCCGTCTGCGCTCCCGTAGACGACCTCCACGGCGCGGCTCACGGCCTGGACGCTGCCCTGCATGGCGCGGATCGTCGCGGCGAGCTCGTCCGAGGCGCCCCCGAGGTCGATCGTGAGCGACTCGAGCTGACGCGTCTGGGAGATGCGCTGCTCGGTGCGGGCGGCGCGCACGGCGCGCAGGATCCCGCCCACGACGTCCATCTCCGGCACCGTGACGTCCTGCGCCGGGTCGTGAGTCGGCCAGCCGGAGACGTGCAGCGAGACGGTCCCCTCGTAGGGCTTGTAGATCTGCTGGTACAGCTCCTCGGTGGTGAACGGCAGGAACGGCGCGTACAGCGACAGGACGGTGCGCAGGGCCTCCCACAGCGTCGCCCGCGCCGACTCACGCGCCGACTCGGGGTACCGCTCGGGGTTCCAGAACCGGTCCTTCACCATCTCCAGGTAGTCGTCGCAGAAGGTGGCCCAGAAGAAGCGGTCCGTGAGCTCGCGCGCGGGGCCGTACTGAAACCCGTCGAAGGCCTTCTCCACGTTCGGGAGGATGCGGTTCAGGGACGCGAGCAGCCACCGGTCCTCGGGGGTGCGGTCGGCGAAGGCGGGGCGTGGGGCGGCCGGGTCGAACCCGTCCATCTGCATCATCGCGAAGCGCGCGGCGTTCCAGAGCTTCACGACGAGCTTCCGGCCCGCGCGCACGTCCTTCTCGTTGTAGCGGGTGTCCGTGCCGAGGTTGCTGCCTGCGGCCCAGTAACGCAGGGCGTCCGCGCCGTACTTCCGGATGACGGCGTACGGCTCGTAGCGGTTGTAGCCCGTCTTCTTGTCGGTGAACTTCTCGAGCGAAGACTTGCTGATCTTCTTGCCCTGCTCGTTGAGGCCCCAGCCGCTGATCATGACGTCCGTCCACGGCACCGTGTCGTGGTGGATGTCGCTCTTGACCAGCGTGTAGAAGAGCCACGTGCGGATGATCTCGAAGGCCTGGACGCGCACCGACATCGGGTGCAGCTCCATCGTGCCCGCGCGACCGTCGCTGCCCGCCCAGTTGGCGTTGATGAGCGGCGTGAGCGACGACGTCATCCACGTGTCCATGACGTCGGGCTCGCCCCGGAACTCGGCGTGCCCGCACTCCTCACAGGCGCTCGCCGGACACGCGTCCTCCAGCGGATCGACGGGCAGGGAGTCCTCGTCGGCGAGCGTGGGGTGCTCGCACTTCGCGCAGAACCACAGCGGGAACGGCACGCCGTAGAAGCGCTGCCGGCTGATGTTCCAGTCGTACTTGAGGCCCTCGATCCAGTGGTCGAGGCGCACCTTCATGTACTCGGGGTGCCAGTTCAGGTCCGCCGACCGCTTCAGCCACCGCTCCTTGGCGTCGAGGACGCGGATGAACCACTGCGGCGCCATGTTGAACTCGACGGGCATGCCGGATCGCTCGGCGATCGACACGTTCTGGTCGGTGTTCTTCGCGCCTCGGAACTCCCCGGTAGCCTGCAGGGCCTTGAGGATCCGCTTCCGCGCCGCCGTCACGGGCAGCCCCGCGAAGTCCCCCGCCAGCTCGGTCATGTTGCCCCGGGGATCGATGCACAGGCGCAGGTCGAGGCCGTCGCGCTTCCACTTCTTGACGTCCTCGCCGTCGCCGAAGGTGCAGACCATCATCAGGCCCGTCCCGAAGTCGAGCTTCACCTCGGGGTCGGTGAGGATCGGCACCTCGCGCCCGCCCGACAGCGGCACGATCGCCTTGCCGCCCACGAGGTGCGTGTAGCGCTCGTCCTCCGGGTGGCAGTAGAGGGCGACGCACGCCGGGATGAGCTCCGGGCGGGTCGTGGAGATGATCAGCTCGGTGCCGTCGGGCGCGGAGAAGGCGATGTCGTTGAGCCGACCCTTGCGGGACAGGGTCTCGAGGTCCGCCTGGGCGAGGGCCGTCTCGAAGTGGGTGTCCCACAGGACGGGCTCGTCCGAGCGGTAGACCCGACCCTTGTGGAAGAGATCCAGGAACGACTTCTGCGCCGTGCGACGGCAGTGCTCGTCGATCGTCGAGTACCGCAGGGACCAGTCCACGGAGAGGCCGAGGGCGCGCCAGAGGTCCTCGTAGTGGGCCGCGCCCTTGCGCGTCTCCTCGAGGCACAGCGCCCGGAACGCCGCGCGGGTCGTCTTGCTCTTGTTGATGTTGTGCGTCTTCTCGACGTAGCGCTCCGTGGGGAGGCCGTTGTCGTCGAACCCCATCGGATAGAAGACCTTCCTGCCCCGCATCCGCTGGTAGCGGATCACGATCTCGGCCTGGGTGTACGACATCGCGTGCCCCACGTGGAGGTGCGACGCGGACACGTACGGCGGCGGCGTGTCGACGCTGAACAGCTCGCCGGGGTGGTCCGGGTCGTAGTCGTAGATGCCCGACGACTCCCACAGCGCGCGGCCACGCTCCTCGATGGCGGCGGCGTCGAAGTCTTTGGTCAGCTCGAAGTTCTGGATGGGACCGGTCATGGCGGCGGACCTTGGCGCAGGGGGCGGGTGGCGTCAACGCGCGCGAGGCCGCGCGTGCGTCTAAGGTGCGCGACCCGTGCTCACCCGAAGCCTCATTCGCAAGATGATCGTCGGTCTCGTCGTGCTGGTGGCGGCGGCGGGCGCGCTCGGCGTCGTCCTGCGTGAGCCGCTCACGGCGTGCGCCGCGTGGTTCCTGGAACGGTTCGGCCTCGCCGGTGTCTTCGCAGGGGTGATGTTCACGGACACCTCTCCGCTCCCCCTCACCCACGAGCCGGTCCTCCTCCTGGCCGTGAGCGCCGGGATCGAGGCCTGGACGATCTTCTGGGTCGCGGCGGCTGCGAGCACCCTGGCGGGCCCTGTCGGCTACTTCGGCGGGTGGTGTGTCCGTCGCTCACGGCGCTTCCGAGACTGGATCGAGGGGCGCGCCCCGGAGCTCACGGCCTGGATGCGCGAGCACGGCGCGAAGGGCGTCGCCGTCGCCGCCCTGCTCCCGATCCCGTTCGCCGTGAGCACCTGGTCGGCGGGCATGACGGCCGTGAACTTCCCGAAGGTCCTCGCGGCGTCGCTGCTGCGGATCCCGAAGACCGGCTTCTACCTCTACTTGATCGTGGCGGGCTGGGCGCTCGGTGCCTGAGGAAGACGGGGTCCGTGAGTCGCGTGAGTCGTCGACTGTGCTCCAGTGGTACGGCGCCGCGGAGGTCCGCGCCGAGGGGGCCGTGCGGGTGGGAAGCCTGTACCTGACGGAGCACGTCCTCTACTTCGTGGACGGGGGCCGCACCGACAAGCGGGTCCGCCCTCACGCCGCGCTGTTCGCGATCGCCGCGGCCCTCGCCACCGCGCCCCTGACGATCGAGGCCTACGTGTTCCTGTGGGTGGAGAGCGGCAAGGTGTTGGCGACGACGATCGCCCAGGTCGTCACCGGGCTCGTGAGCATCGGGCTCGCCGCCCTCGGGGTCTGGGCGCGGGACCGCATGCGCGAGGCCGACGCGGCGGCCATGGACCGGCTCGCGGCGATGGACGACGTCCCGGACATGGCGTTCCTGGACGACTGGTGCGTCGAGGACGGCGGCTCGTTCCGGCTGCCCGTGGAGGACATCGACGAGTGCACGGCCGAGGACGAGCGGGGCCTTCGGATCGTCACCCGTCTCCTCGACCGCTACGCGCTCACGGTCCAGCCGGATCGGGATCGGCTGCTGGGGCTGCTGCGTCGGACGTGAACACGTAGCGGCCGTCGCTCACGGTCGCGTCGGGGGGGCGGCCGTCCTCCTCGAACATCCGCCACGCCACGGCCAGCTCACGCCAGAACTCGATCCAGCGTGAGTCCGCGTGAGTACGCATGTTTTGCTCGTCGAGCCGAAACGGAACGGCGTGCACCCGCACGTACGGTTGCCCCGCCTCGAAGGCCGCCGCCATGAGCGTCCAGATCTCCTCGATCCCCTCGTCCGTCATCGCGTAACAGCCGATGCTCACGCAGTCCCCGTGGACCATGAGGTGCTTGCCGGTGCGCCCGTGAGCCCGGTCGTAGGCGTTGGGGTAGCCGAGGTCGAAGCTGAGGTGGAACGACGACGCCGGGTTCATTCGCCCCGGGGGCACGAAGTAGGCGCCCTCGGGAGCCTGGAGATCGCCGGTCCTCTGCTTCGGCCCGGGCGCGCCCGAGAAGGCGCAGATCGGCCACGTGCGGAAGAGCGAGAAGCGGGTGTCCGCCCCCTCCACCCACGCTTCGAGCACGGCCTCGTCCTTGACGATGCGCAGGAAGACCGGGGAGCCGAGCTTCAGGCCCGCGTCCTCGAGGCCCTGCGACAGTCCTGCGCTGCGCCGCGCCACGGCCGCCCGGGATCGCGCGGTCTCGGGCACCGTGGCGCCCAGCGTGAGGAGGCAGAGCAGCACGATCAGGGCGCGGGTCACGCCTCATGGGACACGCCGCGCGGAGCCGTGTTCCCGATCGCGGCCCGGAGCCTTCGACGGGATCCCACGATAGACTCTACCAATGCGACCGCTCCTCCTGCTCCCGATCCTGGCCCTCGCCGCCTGCGACTCCACCCCCACCTACCCCGAGGGCGAGGCGGCCTGCCGGAACCAGGTCCAGGCCCACGTCGTGGAGTTCGTGGACGGGGACACCGCGGACGTCGAGTACATCTCGGGCGACCGCGAGGGCGAGGTCGAGCGCGTGCGGCTCACGGGCGTCGACTCCGCGGAGGTCGATCACGACGACGAGGCCGCCTCCGAGTGTTGGGCGCTGGAGGCCTGGGCCGCGGCCGCGGAGGCGTTCGACGACGAGCTGGTGTGGCTGACCTTCGACACCGAGTGCACGGGTCGCTTCGAGCGCCTGCTGGCGTACATGTTCCGGGACTCGGACGGGCTGTTCGCGAACCACCACCTGGTGCTCGAGGGCCACTCGCCCGCCTTCTTCCCCGACTACTCGGTGAACCGCACCTTCGAGGCCGAGTTCCTGGAAGGCGAGGAGCGCGCCGCGTCCGAGGCCAAGGGCGGCTGGGCCGACTGCGGCTGGCAGCTCGGCGGCGTCGGCGCCAACCCCGAGTAGACCTCGCGCCGAATCAGGCGCCGCGGGGGCCGAAGATCGCGGTCCCGATGCGTACCTCCGTGGACCCCTCCGCGATCGCTTCGGGGTAGTCGCCGGACATCCCCAGCGAGAGCGTCGGGAGCCGCAGGCCGAGGCGGTCTCGGAGCCGGTCGCGCAGTCTGCTCACGATCGCGTGATCGGCGCGCGTCGCGGCCGTCGAGTGGCGTGGAGGGGGGATGGCCATCAGGCCCTCGAGCCGAAGTCCCGGGAGGGCGGCGATGGCCACGGCTTCGGACTCCAGGTCCTCGGGCAGGAACCCCGCCTTGGTGGCCTCACGGCCCACGTTCACGGCCAGCAGGACCGCCGTCGTGCGCCCTCCGGAGGCGCTGCGCCGCGCGATCTCCTCGGCGAGCGAGCGCTTGCCCACGGACTCGACGCACTCCACGCGCCCCACCAGGTACTTGGCCTTGTTCCGCTGCAGCGCCCCGATGAAGCGCCAGCGCAGGTCCGGGAGCCCGACCAGGAGGGGGTCCTCCGCCTTCGCGCGCCACTCCTGCACGTAGGACTCGCCGAACAGCTGATGACCCGCGTCGTAGGCGGCCCGAATCGACCTCGCGGACTGGGCCTTGCTCGCGGCCAGCAGCTCCACCGACGTCGGAGCACGCCCCGCCGCCCGGCACGCGGCGTCGATGCCCGCGCGCACGTCCGCGAGGCGCGCGGCGACGGTCACAGCGTCGGGCCCCCGAGCACCGGGAGCGCCTCGAGCACCTCCACCAGGGGCAGCCCCACCACGTTGGTGTAGGACCCGCGGACCTCCCGCACGAGCTTCGCGCCGATGCGCTGGATGCCGTACGCGCCCGCCTTGTCGAGGGGCTCGCCCGACGCGACGTAGTCTCGGATGACGGGCTCCGAGAGCGCCCGGAACCGCACTCGGGTGCGTACGGCGCGGACGACCCGGCGGGCGGGGTCGTCCGTCCGGATGGCGGCGAACGCAGTGATCACGGTGTGCTCGCGATCCTGCAGCTTCGTGAGTGTGCGGACGGCGTGCTCGGTGTCCCGGGGCTTCGTGAGGATCTCCCCGTCCAGGACGACGATCGTGTCCGCCGCCAGGACGATCGACGCGCCCGTCCGGTCCGCGGCGACTGCGTCGGCCTTCGCCTCCGCCAGCCGCAGCGCCATGGCTTCGGGGGCCTCGCCCGGGAGCACCGACTCGTCGACGTCGGCGGCCTGCACGTCGGTCGTGAGGCCGATCGCGGCGAGCATGTCGCGGCGACGAGGGGAGGCGGAGGCGAGGACGACGGGCAGAGGCATGGCGATCGGCCGCGGAGTGTACCCGCCTCGAACATCGCGGTTACCCTTGGGGCCTGCTCGTGTGTCAGCCCGAGTGGACCGCAACTGGAGACGCACCATGAAGCTCGACCGACGACAAGCACTGCTGGGAATCCTCGCTGCCGCCTTCGGCACCGTGCTGGGGGCCGACGACGCCGAGGCCGGACCTCGCCGGAGGGCCAAGAAGGCTCGCAAGCGCCGCCGTCGTCGCCGTCGGGTGCGCCGCCGGATCCGTCGTCGGGTCCGCCGTCGCGTGGTGCGCGGCCGGAACCTCTGGGTCATCCCCGTCGCCGCGGCCGTGGGGTGGGAGCTGATGCTCGACGACAAGGTCGTCGTGGTGAAGGAGACGAAGATCGTCGAGAAGGAGGCCGAGAAGGTCGAGGTCGTCGTGGTCGTGCACCCGGACGGCACCACCGAAGAGATCGAGGTCGCCCGCGAGGACGACGACGAGAACGGCAAGGACCTGGAAGGGACCGAGCTGGCCGCCGACGACACCACGACGCCCGCCATCGAGACCGAGATCGAAGAAGAGGTCGAGGAGTAGTCCCCGGACCCGTCACCCGGGGTCGACGAGATCCCGGGTGATGTCCGCGACCGTCGGGGCGCCGCACAGCGCCATGGTGCGGTCGATCTCCTCGCGCAGGATGTCGAGCACGTGGGCGACCCCGTCCTCGCCGCGCGCCGCGAGCGCCCAGAGCACCGGTCGGCCCACGAGCACCGCCCGGGCGCCGTAGGCCAGCGCCTTCACCACGTCCGAGCCGCGTCGCACGCCCCCGTCGACCAGGATCTCCGTGCCCGCCCCGCGACCGGCGAGCGCGTCCGCGACACGAGGCAGCACCTCGATCGTCGGGGGGGCGGTGTCGAGCTGACGCCCGCCGTGGTTGCTGACCACCACGCCCGCGGCCCCGTGCTCGGCGGCGCGCACCGCGTCGTCCGGCCTCACGATCCCCTTCACCAGCAGCGGCAGGTCGGTGATCGACGCGAGCCAGTCCAGGTCCGCCCACTTGAGCGACGGGTCGAGCAGGTCGGCCACGTAGGCCGCCAGACCCGAGGCGCCCAGGCGGGAGGTGAGCTTGTCCATGCCCGCGGGCATGAGGTTGGCGACGGCCATCCCCGGGGGCAGGTGGAAGCTGTTGCGCACGTCCTGCTCCCGCCGCCCGAGGACCGGGGCGTCCACCGTGAGGACGAGCGCCGTGCAGCCCGCCTCCTCGGCGCGACGCACCAGCCCGCGGGTCGCCTCGCGGTCCTTGTAGACGTAGAGCTGGAACCACACCGGGCCCGACGCCGCGGCGCAGACGGCCTCGACGGGGGTCGTCGACAAGGTGGAGAGCACCATCGCGGTCCCCGCCCGACCCGCGGCACGGACGGTCGCCAGCTCGCCCTCGTCGTGCGCGAGGCGGTGAAAGGCGGTCGGCGCCACGAGCACGGGGAGGGAGACGGGCGTGCCGAGGACCGTCGTGGACGGGTCACGCTTCGCCACGTCCACCAGCACCCGGTAGTGCAGCGCGATCCGCGAGTAGGCGGCCTGGTTCTCGTGGAGGGTGACCTCGTCGTCGGCGCCGCTCGCGTAGTAGTCGAAGCCCATGCGCGGCATGGTCTCGGCGGCGAGCTCCTCGTACTCCTCGAGGTTCAGGGGCGGCGAGTCGGTCACCGCGCTACCAGATGTCCTCTTCCTCGAGGATCTGCGTGAGCAGGTCCATGCTGGGCGGATACACGTCCTGGGAGATGATCGTCATGTCGGGGCCGATGAGCGGGTAGGTCGGGAAGCCCCCGCCGATGTCCGCGAACTCGCCCGCGAGCTCCTCGCTGTCGGCGACCACCGGGTGCGTGAGGCCGAACCGATCGGCCCAACGAGCCGCGTCGTCGGCCGACGTGGGCGGGTTGCCGTCGTCCTTCTGCTGCATCATGGCGACGATCACGACGCCGCGAGACTCGATCTCCTGCCACATCTCCTCGCCCGTGGGCGCGTGGGCCTGGCAGGGGCCGCACCACTCGGCGAACACGTCGAGGAGGATGGCCTTGCCGTAGAACTGGTACAGCTCGACCTCGTCGCCGTGCTGGTCCACGAAGGTCCAGTCGTGGGGCGTGTCGCCGATCCGGTAGCCGCTCCCCTCGAGATCCGCGGGCACGTCCGCCTCGGAGGCGTGCCACCAGCCGTTCTCGGGCCCGTACTCCGCGGGGACGTCGTCGTCGTCGCCCGCGTCGTCGTCGTCCCCTCCTCCGCTCCCGCCCCGATCCGAGGGGGTGCAGCCCAGGCTGAAGAGGAGCGGCGTGACGGCCAAGAGCAGGACGGGGGAGGTGCGGGTCATGCCGAAGGGATATCCCAGTCGGCGCCCCGCGCGCAACGCCCTCGGTTCGGGGATGATTCGCGCATGTTCCCCCGCATCGACCCTCCTCGCCGCGTCCTCATGGGCCCCGGGCCGTCCGACGTCGACCCCCGCGTCCTCGACGCCATGGCCCTGCCCACCATCGGCCACCTCGACCCCGCGTTCATCGAGGTGATGGAGCAGGTGAGGACGATGCTGCAGGCCGTCTTCGGTACACAGAACGCGCTCACCATCCCGATGTCCGCCACGGGCTCCGCGGGCATGGAGACCTGCCTCGTGAACCTGCTCGAGCCCGGCGACCGTGCCCTGATCGGCGTCAACGGGGTCTTCGGGGGGCGCATGGTCGAGGTCGCGCGACGGTGCGGCGCGGACGTCGTGACCGTCGAAGTGGAGTGGGGCGAAGACCTGGCCCCCGAGGCCTTCCTCGCGGCGGCGCACGCCCACGGCGGGGAGTTCAAGGTGCTCGCCCTCGTGCACGCGGAGACCTCCACGGGGGTGCTCACCGACCTGTCCGGGTTTCGGGACGCCGCGGACGCCGTGGGGGCGCTCCTGGTGATCGACTGCGTGACGTCCCTGGGCGGCGTGCCCGTGGAGCTGGACAAGCACGGGGTCGACGCCGCCTACTCGGGCACCCAGAAGTGCCTCTCCGCGCCTCCCGGGCTGTCCCCGGTGAGCTTCTCCGCGAGGGCCGTGAGCGCGGTGCGTGAGCGACGTACGCCGGTCCAGTCGTGGTACTTGGACCTGTCCCTGATCGCGCGGTACTGGCTCGGGGTGGAGCCGGGCGTGAGCGGGGCCCGCGCCTACCACCACACCGCGCCGATCAACGCGGTCTACGGCCTGCACGAGGCGCTCCGGATCGCGCTCGACGAGGGGCTGGAGGCTCGGTACGCGCGGCATCGAGAGCACTCCGAGGGCCTCGCGAGGGTCCTCGTCGCCATGGGCCTGGAGCTCCCCGTGGCCGAGCGCTGCCGGCTCCCCCAGCTGACCCTCGTGAAGGTGCCCGACGGCGTGGACGAGGAGGCCGTGAGGGCGCGCCTGCTCGCCGAGCACGGCCTGGAGATCGGGGGAGGCCTCGGGGCCTTCGCGGGCAAGGCCTGGCGCATCGGCCTCATGGGCTCCGCCTGCTCCCGGGGGAACGTGGAGCTGTGTGGGTCGGCGCTGCGGGAGGTCCTCCAAGGGTGACCGTCGCCCCCCCCGTCGGAGAACTGGCGCTCGTCTTCACGGACGTGGAGAGCAGCACCGCGCTGTGGGAGGCGGCCCCGGTGGGGATGCGCACGGCCCTGGCCCTCCACGACGCGCTCATGCGGCAGCTCCTCGTCGAGCACGGCGGGTACGAGGTCAAGACGGAGGGTGACGCCTTCATGGTCGCGTTCGTGGACGCCGCCGCCGCGCTCGCGTGGTGTCTCGCGGCCCAGGTCGGCCTCGGCCGGCTCGCGTGGCCGGACCGGATCGTGGCCGAGCCCGCCGCGAGCCCTCGGGACGGCGCCTCCGGCCTGCGGGTGCGGATGGGCGTGCACCAGGGGGCCCCCGAGTGCGTCGTCAGCCCGGTCACGGGGCGCATGGACTACTTCGGTCCGGTCGTGAACCGGGCCGCCCGCGTGGCCGCCGCCGCCCACGGGGGTCAGGTCCTGGTCAGCGGGACGGCGTGGGAGGCGATCGAACCCCCGAGCGAGGCACGCATCCAAGACCTGGGCGAGTTTCGGTTCAAGGGGCTGCACCGCCCTGAACGCCTCGTGGAGGTCGTCCCCGCCGAGCGCACCCTGGAGTTCCCCAAGCCGCGCACCCTGCAGTGGCGGGCGATGGACCGGGAGGTCGCGCGCCGGATGAAGGGCCTCTCGCCGACCGAGCTCGGAGAGTCGATCGTGCAGGTCTGCGAGGCGCTGTGCGCGCGGGGGCTCGTCCGCGCCAGCGAGGGCGGCGAGCTCCAGGAGGGGCTGAGGGACCTGGACGCCGCCCGGGTGCTCGTCTCCCTCACGGACGACGCGGGCTTGCAGGGCCGCGTCCGGGCCTACCTCGGGGCGGTGCACTATCACCACGCCGACTGGGACGCCGCCGAGGAGAACTACCGGGCGGCCCGCCGGCACGCGATCACCGCGGGCGACGGGTGGATCGAGTCGTCGGCGCTGTGCGACCTGGGGTCCGTGGACCAGCGACGCTCGCGGTTCGACGACGCGCAGGCCAACCTCGAGGAGGCGTTCGCGCTCGCCACGAAGGTCGGCAACCGACGCGTGGAGGGGTTGGCGCTCACGAACCTCGGTCTGGTGAGGATGTCCCTGGGGGATCTCGAGGGCGCCGAGGACAAGTACCGCCAGGCGTGGCCGCTGCTCGAGGAGTTCGACGGGTTCGCCCTGGCGGGGGTCGCCAACAACCTGGGCGTGCTCGCCTTGGAGCTGGGTCGCGACGACGCGGGGGAGATCCTGGAGCGAGCGCTCGCGCACGCCCGAAAGGTGGGGAGCCGGCGCTACGAGGGCGTGCTGCGCGTGAACCTCGGCTGCTGGCGGCTCGACCGAGGGGACCCGACGGGCATCGATGAGCTCCAGAGCGGGTCCGACCTGCTGGTGCGGATCGGGGATCCGGTGCACGCGGGGCTGGCCGCCGTCGAGCTGGCCACGGAGCTGCACCGCCGCGGCGAGATCGACGCCGCGCTGGCGGTTCTGTCGTCCCACGATGCCGAGTTCGGTCCCTCGACGATCGCCCCGCTGACCCTCCGCGCCGAGGCCCGCCGAGGGGCCCTGCTCACGGACCGTGGAGACGACGCCAGCGCGGCCTTCGCGGCGGCGGAGGAGGCGCTGGAGGTCTTGGGCCTCCCCTCCGAGGGGGCCATGCTGCGCGTCTGCCGGGCCCACGGCCAAGACCCGGCAGTCCGGGCGAGGCTCGCCGAGGAGCTGGCGCCCCGGGCCGCCCGGAGCACCGATCTCAGGACGGCGCTTCGCTGCCTGGCCGCCGCCTCCGCCCGTTCCTGAGCCGGTCCGTCAGGCCAGGTCGCGGCCCCCGAACTCCACGTCCCGCTCGATCCGATCGAGGGCCGCGTCGAGGTCCTTCACCACCCGGGCCAGCCGCTCGAGGCCGTGGTCCTGTCTGCCCAGGACGCGGGCGGGGTCGCCGAACAGGCGGCGCCGAAACGCCGGGTCCACCACCGCACGCGCCACCGCGGCGACGCGTCGAGGGTCTTCCTTGCTGCGGTCTTCTTCGATCTCCAGGGCCCGGGCCAGCGTCTCCACGACCCGCGCGACCTCCCGCAGCTGCTCCTGGAGCTCACTCACCGGACCGGCTCACGGGTGCACGAAGGGCAGCAGGGCCTTGCCGAGCACGAAGTCGCCGACCAGGATCGTGATCGACGTCAGCACGACCGTCTGCGTCGTGAATCGGCCGACGCCCTCGGTCCCGCCGGTCGTCTGCAGGCCCATCCAGCAGCCGATGATCGAGTAGAAGAACCCGAAGAAGCCCGCCTTGATCACGCCGTGAGTCACCTCGGGGATGTCCACGGTCGTGAGCACCTGGTCCAGGTAGAAGCTGAACGCGATCCCCTGCTCCGCGCCCGCCACGAGCATGCCTCCGAGGATGCCGATGACGTCCGCGAGGATGCACAGCAGGGGCATCGAGATGACGCAGGCGAGCACCCGCGGCAGCACGAGCTTCTTCACGGGATCGGCGCCCAAGGCGCGGATGGCGTCGACCTGCTCGGTGACCCGCATGGACCCGATCTCGGCCGTGATGCCGGCGCCCACGCGACCCCCGACGAGCAGCGCCGTGAGCACCGGACCGAGCTCCATCACGAAGCCGACCGAGATGAGCTTGCCGACGTAGTTCGAGGCCCCGAAGCGCGCGAGGCCGTGGCCGAACTGCAGGGCCATGACGGCGCCGGTGAAGAGCGCCGTGAGCAACCCCACCCCCAGCGACTGGACGCCGAGGTAATAGAGCTGCCGAACCACCTCGCGGCCCTCGAACGGGAGCGAGAACGCCGCCCGCACGGTGGCGAACGTGAGCCGTGAGATCGACCCGAACACCTCGAAGAAACGCAGGGCGGAGTGACCGAGCGTGCCGAAGACCCCGCTGAAGGGCAGCCGGTCGAACGCGCGGCGCTGGAGGGTGTCGGTAGTCACGAACCATCCCGAGGGCGGGCGCGGCGCATGTCCGACTCACGACGGACTCGGGCCTCGAACCCGCTCACGAACGCGCGATAGTCGGCGAGGCCGCGCTCGAACCCCGCGGGGGGCGAGATGAGGACGAGGTCGAAGACACAGGGTCCCTTGCGGATCACCGTGAGGCCCAAGGAGACGGGCACGCCGTCCAGTCGACCGGTGGCGATGCGCTCGAGGGCCCCGCGCGCGGCCAGCTCCTGCTCGGTCTGGGAGACGGTCTCGACGCCCGTGAAGCCCATCACCTGGTGGTTGATGAGGACGGTCAGGGGCGCGTCTTCGTACCGCTTCCCGCAGCTCGTGTCGCCGTAGATCGTGGCCCCGAGCCGGGGGTTGTAGAACGAGAAGTCGGCGGCGTGATCGCGGGCCGTCTCCCAGTCGGAGGTGACCTCCCCGCCGCGGTAGGAGACGAGGAGCTTGCGGTCGCCCTCGCCCACGGCGCGGGACCACCACCCGTCGCGGTACTCGGCCCGGTTGGAGGCTCCCCCGGCGGCGCACCCCGCGGCGAGCGCCGCGACCGCGAGCAGCCCTACCGTGAGCGGCGTGAGCGACGTGCTGCTCTGTGGTCTAGGCACCGGCACCTCGGAGGACGGCAAGCACTTCTCGATCCTCGGGGCGCCCCACCAGCTCCAGGAACACGTCCTCGAGGCGTCCGTCCCCACGAGTATGCAACTCCTTGAGCTCCGCCACGGTGCCGAGCGTCACGATGCGGCCGCGCACGATGATCGCGACCCGGTCGCAGATCGCCTCCGCGACGTCCAGGGTGTGGGTGGACAAGAAGACGGTCCGACCGTCGTCCGCCATGCCCCGAAACACCTGCTTGATCAGCTTCGCGCCCGCCGGATCGAGGCCGACCATCGGCTCGTCGACGACCAGGAGCTTCGGGTGGTGCAGGAGGGCGGCGCACAGCGTCAGGCGCTGCTTCATGCCGTGGGAGAAGCCCTCCACGAGCTCGTCCGTGAACCGGGTGAGCCCGAACGTGTCGAGCAGCTCCACCGTGCGCTCGGCGACGTGCGCCTCCTCGACGCCGTAGATGCCTCCGATGAAGGACAGGAACTCCCGCGCCGTGAGCTTCTCGTAGAGGTACGGACGGTCGGGGATGTAGCCGATGACGCGCTTCGCCCCCACCGGATCGACGGCGGTGTCCACGTCCGCGATGACGACCGACCCCTCCGTGGGCTTGAGCAGCCCCGCGATCATCTTCAGCGTCGTGGTCTTGCCCGCGCCGTTGGGCCCGAGGAACCCGAAGACCTCGCCCGGGCGGACGTGCAGGTCGATGCCGTGGACCGCCTCGAAGCTCCCGTATCGCTTCTCGAGGCCCTCGATCCTGATCATGGCGCTCCCCTCACGGCTCGCTCGCGTCCACGACGGACAGGTTCAGGCGGCCGATCACGGCCATCAGCTCCATCTGCTGGTCCAGCTCGCCCTCGACGAGCTTGAGGTGCGTCGCGTCCGCCGGGTACTGCCCGAAGGTCGGGTCGATGGGGATCCACCCGTCGCCGAGCCAGACCTCCGGCCACGCATGATAGTAGAAGGCCCCGTCGGCGTAGATCGACTCGCTGTACACGATCCCGGCGGCAACCCGGGTGGGGATCCCGACGGACCGGGCGAGGGCGGTGTAGAGCGTCGTGTGCTCGTTGCAGTCGCCGCGCAGCGAGTCCAGGATCTCGAGCGCGGACGGGACGCCCGCCACCGGCACCTTCTGCAGGTTCGAGAACACCCATCGGTTCAGCTGCCGGGACGCCGATCGGGCGTCGAGATCGTCGGCCAGGATCTCGCCCGCCTTGCGGACCACGTCGGGGTGGTCGGCGGGGGCGAACGTGGTGGAGCGGGTCCAGTGCTGGAGCGAGCGCTCCACGGCGGGGAGGGTGTAGGACGCCTGAGTCCCGGGATCCGGCACGACGAGGGTCAAGTGACGCGACTCGGGGTCCCAGGTCTCCGCGTGGTACCGCTCCAGCAGCTCGTCGAGGGCCGCGGGTCCGTCGACCTTCAGGACGAGTCGGCGCAGGGACCGGCCGCCGCCGGGCAGCTTGCGGTCGAGGGGGACGGACGACAGCGCGATGAGGTCCACGGCCGCGTCTTCGTCCGCGGGCCAGCCCTTCTCCAGGGCGTCCTCGCGCGTCTCGGCCACGATGCGCATGCCGAGCCCCCCCTCGACCTCGCGCTCTTCGAGGCGGGTCCCGTCGGCGGCGACGAGCACGGCGAGCTGCTGCCCCGCGTTGTCCACCCGGAGCCGATAGGCGTCGGTGGCGGTGCCGTCGGGGAGCGTGGCCGCCTCCTTGGAGACGACCTCCACGGTGGCCTCGGCGTTGGCGAGCGAGAGGGGAGAGAAGAAGGGGACGGTGACGCGGTCGCCGGGCGCGGGATCGCGGGCGAGGACGGCGCGGTAGAGCGTCGCGGGCACGGCGGGGGCGTCGTCCAGGTGCATCGTCGTGAGCTTCGCCCCGGCCTGGAACACGTCGAGGTCGAGGCCTCGGCCGGCGCGCCTGCCCTCGGCCCGGAGCGTCACCGGCAGGCCCTGGACCTCCGTGCGCACCTGGGCGACCAGCGAGTCGAGAGATCCCGACTCGTCGACCCCCACGTCGTTGGCGAGGTGCAGGTCGTTGGCCTGGCCGAGGAGGACCATGCGCAGGGTCGTCCGCTCGGACAGGAGCACGCCGCCGTCGTCGCGGCCTGCCGACCGGTGCACGGAGTACCCGATCTTCTGGTCGCCGACGTAGACCCCCGACCACGCCTCCGTCGCGCCGTCGAGGCTCGCGTCCAGCGAGAGGACCAGCGGTTCGGGGACGTCCCGCACGGAGGTGACGACGAGCACCCCGAAGAACGCCGCGCCCAAGACGACGAGCACGATCTCGAGGAGGAGCGGGCGATCGACGCGGCTCACGGAGCGGGCTCGACGGTCGGGGCGGGAGCCTGCATGCAACCTCAGGATCGCGGGGGACGGGCGGGGGGGCAAGGCGACGCGCCCGATCCGAACGGACCCTCTCGGTCGGCATGCCGCTTGCTGGAGACACACCACATGGCTGCACGATTCCTCCCCGACGCGTCCGCGACCTTCTCCCACCTCCTCCGACGCCGCCTCGCGCAGACGCTGGGCACCGGCGCGCTGCTCGCGGGTCTGGCCCTCACGTCGGGCTGCGAACGCAACGACGTGTCCTGCTTCGACCTCGGCCCCGACGAGGAGTGTTCGTCGGATCACCCGATGGCCATGCAGCTGGGCGACACGCTGTGCATGGACAACGCCGAGTGGGAGGTCGTGGATCAGGTCACGCCGGGGCCCCTCGGGGAAGGGGACTGCTGCTCCCAGGCCGTGATGATCGCCGGGCGGAGCGGCTGCACGTCGCCGCCGCCCACGCCCGTCCAGCCGGGGGTGGTCGAGGGCCGCCCGCTGGTGCTCGACGGGGCCGTCCGCACGGCTCCCCTGCGCGGGGCGCGCCGAGGCGACGGCTGGGTCGTGGCCACCGACGCCGACGTGTCCGATCTCTCCCCCGACGCGCGGGCCTGGCTCGCGGCCCGCTGGCTCCGCGCCGCCCGGATGGAGCACGCCTCCATCGCCTCGTTCGCGAAGTTCGCCCTCGACCTCACGGCTCACGGCGCCCCGGCAGACCTGCTCATCGCGGCTCACGCGGCCGCGGCAGACGAGGTCCGTCACGCCCGCCGCTGCTTCTCTCTGGCGGCGACGCACGGCGGTGAAGCGGTCGCTCCAGGACCGATCGAGTTCCCGGGCGGGCGCGTCGAGATCGCCGCGGATCTCGCCTCCCTGGTGACCGACGTGGTGCGCGAAGGCTGCATCGGCGAGACCCTCGCCGCGGTGCAGGCGGCGGAGCAGCTCGCGACGACCCGCGATCGCGCCACGGCGCAGGTCCTGGCCGGGATCGTCGAGGACGAGACCCGTCACGCCGAGCTCGCGTGGCGCACGGTGCGCTGGGCCGTCGCCCTGGGGGGTGAACCGGTGGCGCGCGCGGCCGCCGAGGTGTTCGCTACGGCCGACGCCCTGGCCGTCGTGACGACGGGCGATCACGACGACGATCTGAGCGCTTGGGGCTTCCCCCCTTCCGCCCGCGTCGAGGCCGCCCTGGAGCGCGCCGTGAGCGACGTGATCCGTCCCGCCGCCGCCGCCCTGCTGGGTTGACGACCTCGTCCTTGCCCCCCGCCGCGGGCTCGGCTAAACGCCCCCGCATGCGTGCCTTCTGGACCCTCGTCGTCGCCTCCGCCCTCGCCGGCTGCCCCGCCGTGGCCGACAACCCGAACCTGCCGTCGTGCGACCTCCCGGACTCGGAGCAGCACGACGTCGACACGTTCGCCGCGACCGTGGGGGGCGACGCCTGGACGGCGCCCGCTGTGCCTCCGGGCAACACGTGGCAGCTCACCGGGACCGGGTTCCAGACGTCCAGCGGCGACGGCACCACGGACATGACCGTGCGGCTCACGTCGTCCTCCACGTTCGAGGAGAACGAGGACGGGACGGTCGACATCGATCTCGACACCCCGATCCAGGCCGTGTTCGACGACCGCGAGACCACCGACTTCCAGCTGGGCAACCAGAACCTGGACGGCGGCGACACCTCGCTGACGATCGACTCGGTGACGTTCCACACCAACCAGGACGGCGGCGGCGGCTTCCTGCGGCTCGGCTTCGAGGACGGTGAGGAGGGCGGCCCCGGCCTGATCCTCGGCTGCTTCTTCTACTCCGCCGGCGAGGCCCAGGGCGACGACATCGTGGACGTCGAGGGCGGCGCGTTCATCCTCTCGGAGTGACGGCGCTCAGGCGGTGAGGGCGGCGTCCCGAGCCCGCTGCACGGCCGCGTAGGCCGCGTTGATTCGCACCAACATCCGTCGCCCCTCCTCGGCCAGCTCGGGCGCGTGCTGCAGTCGATCCGGGTGGTAGCGCCGGGCGAGGTGGTTGCGTGCCTTCTTCACCTCGTCGAGCGTCGCCCCGGGATCGACCCCGAGGAGCCGACAGGCGCGCGCGAACTCGACCTCCAGGCGCTCTCGACCTCTGCGCAGGGGCCCCTCGCGGCGGGCCTCACGGCGGTCGTCGCGGGACCGACGATCCGGGGAGCTCGGCGCTCGGGTGGGCCGATCCGACGCCCGGGCGGCCTCGAAGAATCGGAGGATGTCGAGCTCGGCGCGGCCCTCGAGGGCCCGGCGACCGGCGCGTGTGAGGTCGCGCTCCGTAGCCCACGCCCGCAGACCCTTCAGCCCCACGTCCGCGACCGCGACCCAGACGTCCTCCCGAGACTCGGGGGCGGGGTGGAAGCCCACGAGGGAGCGGTCGTGGAACAGGTAGTACCCCTCGGGGGGCGGGAAGACGCCGCGGATGCCGGCGAGGTCGACCCAGTCGCGGAACAGGCGGCGGACCGCGGGGGAGTCGCCGTCGAGCTCGCGGAGGTCCAGCCGACCGCAGCGGGCGAGACTTCCCATGCGCCCATGCACCAGGCTCTTGAGCAGGAGGCCGAACGGACGCTCGCCCCGGTGCGCCTGCACCACCCGCACGGCGCGGGTCTTCAGGAACTGGGCCAGCTCATCGGCGTCGAGTTCGACGACGCGGGGCGCGGACATGGCGGCGATCGTGTCCATACCGCATGGTCGCCGTGCCCCGATCTCGGGTCAAGACAATCGTGGGAATTTGCGCCGATACAGGCGCATCGCCGAAGGGCTACCGCTTCCGGGTGCGGGCCCAGCCATGGGCGACCATGGGCTCGACGGTGTCGCGCAGGGTCTCGTCCAGGGAGCGGTAGATGACCTCGAACTCACGCCTCGCGCGGGAGCCGTCGAAGGGCATGGGGCGGCCGACGAGCTTGCGCAGCTGGTGGAAGTTGAGGGACTTGTCGAGCAGGGCCGCGGCCAGCACCACGAACTTGGGCAGCGTGCGGGTCTTGATGGCGAGGTCCGGGAAGAGCGCGGCCAGCTTCTGGGCGACCTCGGGCATCCACGCGTGGTCGGCGATGAGCAGGTAGCGGCCCGAGGCGGTGGGGTGCTGCATGGCGCGGAGGTGGATGGCTGCGACGTCGCGCACGTCGACGATGCCCAGGTGCAGGCGCGGGGTGCCGGGCCGGGTGCCCGAGACCATGTCGCGGATCAGCAGCGGCGAGGCCTTCGCGTGGGCCTTGATGAGGGGCGGTCCCCAGACCATCCCGGGGTTGAGGTGGACGAGGGACCACCGCTGGTCCTCGGGCACCTCGGCGGTGAGTCGCAGGGCCTCGCGCTCGGCGGACACCTTGGCGAGGCCGTAGGCGTCCAGCTCGACGGTCGACGAGTCGTTCCAGTCGGCCTCGGTGTAGACGTGGTCGGGGGGCTTGTCGAAGGAGTACACGGCCGCCATCGACGACGTGTGCACGACCCGCTTCACCGTCCCGGCCTTGGCGATGGACGCGAAGACGTTGCGGGTGCCGTCCACGGACGGGTCCACGATGGCCTTCTGGGGGTCGTCCGCGGCGAAGAAGACGGCCGCGGCGGTGTGGAAGACCCCCTCGCAGCCCGCGATGGCGTCGTCGAAGGAGCCCGGCTTCAGGAGGTCCCCGGCCACCAGCTCGAGGCGATCTTCGGCGTCGCGCTCCTTCGCCATGGCGGTGAGGTGCGCGGTCTTCGCCTCCTGGGACGGATCCCGGACGGTCCCCCGCACCCGGTACCCGGCGTCGAGCAGCAACCCGATCAGATGCGAAGCGATGTAGCCGTTGGCGCCGGTGACGCAGACGAGGGAGGGGGGATCGACGGGCGCGGCGAGTCCAGACATGGCGCGAGCCTAGAGCACGGACGGAATGCAAGCGCCCCAAGCGCGCGCAGCAGAGCGGAGCGACGCGGAGTTCAGCGGGCCGAGCGGGGCCCCCGGCGGCGAATCTTCGATTCGGCGAGAGGGGTGCAAGCGATGTAGCCGTTGGCGCCGGTGACGCAGACGAGGGAGGGGGGATCGACGGGCGCGGCGAGTCCAGACATGGCGCGAGCCTAGAGCACGGACGGAATGCAAGCGCCCCAAGCGCGCGCAGCAGA
>Ga0209992_10001044_pt1 | contig 32020 bp, 27 predicted proteins | sample 2SBtaG_2_FD_182564 | JGI IMG/M metagenome (GOLD analysis project Ga0209992, IMG submission 182564) | Deep subsurface microbial communities from Kolumbo volcano to uncover new lineages of life (NeLLi) - 2SBTROV12_ACTIVE470 metaG (SPAdes)... | ecosystem: Environmental > Aquatic > Marine >... | reverse complement strand
CAACAGCACTACTCGTTACTAGGCGAATAAACACCATCCGGAGCGTTTTGAGGCAACTTGTATTGTGCGTCAGTTATCAGTGCGAACATCAGTGTATCCATACTCTCTAACAAATCTCTTGAACATGGCTCCCATTCATTTGTAATCCCATCACAAGTTGCAGCGTCATTGAGAATACCCATGTTAGTGACCTGAGCCCAGTACACATACTCTATTGCCATGCATTCGTAATCGCAAGTCTCGTCATCGTAGTGATACCATGCCTCCTCAGGATAACTGGAAGGGTGTGTGACAAATTGACCACCTCGTGCTTCGTCCATCGCTTCGGTCAACAGGGATGAATCTGGCTCAAGGCCAAAAGCGTCGGGATAAATGTAGACATGACCTCGGTGATTGATTGTGTGCATAATTTCCTCAACAGTGGCATCATAACCCCAGTGTCCCGGTTGACTCGCATCAACCTCATCAGCAAATAACACTGCACTAGCGCCTTCTCCGCGATATTCCTTCTCAAAAACGTAGTATCCTAACGACCTATCATGATTGAACATTGGAATTATTGCATTTACTTCTTGAAGTCTGGTGAGTAATGCAGCATCATCGGCAACTCCATCCTCATCGTTGTCAAGTAATTCGCCAAGAACGGAGGCCGCGTGGAGGACCTGTGCATCGGTTAGCCCTGACTCTGCGTATATCCCCAAACCAAAGACTTCAACATACTTAGTAAGGCAATACATTCCGGGAACTTCGCGATTCGGGTTTTCTTTGATTTCAAAGTAAGAAGAATTAGAACCTATTTCATCATTTGAATCCTGAGACCCTTCACATGCACCTGGATCGGTTCCGTAATGACCAAGGTCTTCAATTGACAATATGTAATCAACGAGTAAAAATCCTCCGAGAATTATACCGAGTAGGATAAATGCGAGTATGGCGACTCTCCCATTTTTTTTGAGGGCCGGCACGATTCGACCGGGTCGAAACTCACTACCTCTAACTGTTGTGGGGTGAGATGGATTGGTTGGTGATTGTTTCATGTCTATGTTTGCTTGAATTCAATCATGGCAATAAACTCATTCCCTACATCGTTAATTTTTCCATTTTAATTTCTAATTTAATCTGGAAGCTTGGAGTCTGAAAGCGTTTATGTTTCGCCGGCAGAGCCATCGGATTTTTCCCAATCTGGAATTGATGGGTCTTGATTAGCCCACAATACATCATCTATTCTAAGCACAGATACTGCTGCTTCCATAGCACCTGAAATCGCATTCAGGCTAACTGCTAACGGCTCAATTATACCAGCATCATACATTGATTCTGTCTCACCTGAATACATATTGAGGCCAATCCAATCTCCTCCTTTTTCTTGTGCTGCATTGAGTTTGAGCACCTCATCAAGAGGAGAAAGTCCAGCATTCTCAGCGAGGATTCTTGGAATAGATTCTAGTGCGCCAGAAAATGCCTCGATTGCTAATTGTTCTCGTCCAGGGACAGTTGGTGCAATCTTTCGCAAGTGGCGCGCTAAAGCCATCTGAGTTGCGCCGCCACCTGGCAAAATTCGTGGGTCCTTTACAAGACCACAGGCAACACCTGATGCATCATCAAAGCCTCGGGAGACTTCGTCAATCCGTGTTTTCGTTGTTCCTCGAACTATCAAAGTTAGGCCTCCACTTTCGCTCCCGATGAGTTGCATCTGTGAGACACCGTTCCAATCCTGGGTGTTGAGTGAAGCAAAGTTTCCAAGGTCTTCACTCTTGGCTAAAGTGGGCTCATGAACTATCAAAGCACCAGTGGTTCGGGCCAATAATTCTAGGTCCGGCTTCTCAATTCTACGGTAGGCTGTAATCCCTGCATCAAGTAACATGCCACGAGCATCATCATCTATTCCATCACGCGCACATAGAAGGTTACAGCCAGTTGCTGCAATGACATCTACGCGATTTCTAATGTCCTCAATCTCTTGAGCATTGAGGGCTGATGTCATACCAATATCAGTAACTTTGAGACTGATTTCAAGGTCGGGTTTACGGCGACTTATTCCGCCATCAAGAATGAGGATTTTACCACCATCTGGGAACATCTGCATTTCAGGGTGAATGGGCTCTTTTGCAATCACCAAACCCGATACTAATTCGCTTTCTGTACTAGGCCGCCCCTGATCATTTACCTTCTTGACTAAAGTTGAGTCTGCCTCAATTTTACCATTAGCCTCCGTTGCTAGTGCTGTCGCCGCAGAAACTGCTAGTTGTGATAGGTGCCTGCGAACTCCCTCGTCTGATTTACCTGATAGTGAAGTCATTACTGAGCGAAGTGAATCTTCTTCAGTTGCTTCTTTTGAAATCTCTTGGAGGTGCTTCAATGCTTCCTTACTTGCTAACCGATATCCCTTCTCAACTAAGGTTGGATGAACGCCCATCTCTATCAATTCCAATGCATTTTGAAGTAATTCTGCAGTCAAAATAACCGTACTTGTTGTGCCATCTCCTGCCTCTCTATCTTGGGCACTTGATTGTGCAATCAACATCTTGGCGGTTGGATGCTCAACCTTAGCGGTTTCAAGCACTGTGACACCGTCATTGGTGACAGTAAGCGCTCCCTCACCGCTGACTAACATCTTGTCAAGACCCTTCGGACCTAAGGTGCTACGGACTGCATCTGCCAATGCAGAGGCTGCAGCAACGTTGTTGCGCAATGCTACGCGACCCTGTGAACGCTCGGTCTCACTGAGTAGAGACTCGTGCTCTTGAGTTACCATCAACCAAGCCGAGAGACGGGGGTGTCTTAAGGCCGATGGAGGCGGGAGCGTGGGGTGAATTAACCATCATCAGCAGCCAAAATTGTCAATGATTTAGATATTTGACTTGTGAATTCTGTATGTTACATACTTGATGCGCGAATTTGGTGAATCAAAAGGGTTCATATATGGCGGGCCATTCGCACTATACAACCACAGGTTAACAAGTGAGTGTTCGGCATGTCAGAGGAAGGATTTACACCAGGCGGAGAAGATTGGGAAGAGCAACTCCTAGAGCAGCTCTCAAAGATGTTTAACGACATGGGTATGCCGATGGATACGGCAACAATTAGAGGAATGATGGATCAAATTCGTGGCCAATTCGAAGAGATGGGTATAGACCCAGAAAAGATGGCTGGCGAGAAAATTGAATTGAACTTAGAAGCCACCATGAATGATTTGGCAAAAATGATGGGAGGGAAATTCCCCAAAAAGAAACCAGTATCCGTTGAAGTAGAAACTTTGGAAGAAGAAAAATCTGATTCCGAAGCGTTGGTACCTGTTAACGAAGAAGATATTTTTATTGATGGTGACAAGATGATTCTAACTCTTGATTGTAGTCGAATTGATGAGATTGATGATGATGGTGAAGGTGTTGAAGTCGTCTTAACCAATGATAACTCAGTTGTCAGCATAATGGTTGAAGGAAGGCCAAGACCAGTACGAAAGTACAACATTGGTAGAGTTGTTGAAGCGATGGATGGATGGTCGATTAACAACGGAATTTTGGATATGACTCTAATAATTTGAAGGAAGTGAAAAATATGGTAAAAAACCCAGTAATTGGAATTGATTTAGGAACGACAAATAGTTGTGTAGCGACTATTGAAGGTGGAGAAGCGATAGTAATTGCAAACGCAGAGGGAGCGCGTACTACACCAAGTGTAGTCGCTTTTGCAACTGATGGAGAGCGCATGGTCGGTGTAACCGCAAAGCGTCAGGCAGTAACCAACTCTGATCGCACCATTCTTTCTGTAAAAAGAGAGATGGGTAGCGATTGGACTCAGAAAATTGATGATGCTGAATACACTCCTCAAGAAATTTCAGCGTTCATTCTGCAGAAGATGAAAGCAGATGCTGAAGCATATCTTGGACAAGAAGTAAAGCAAGCAGTAATTACTTGCCCGGCATACTTCACCGATGCTCAGCGCAAAGCAACTAAGGATGCTGGTAGAATTGCTGGCCTTGAAGTCCTTCGTATCATCAACGAACCAACAGCAGCAGCTTTGGCCTTTGGAGTCGACAAAGAAGATGACCAGACTATTTTAGTCTACGATTTAGGTGGCGGAACATTCGATGTATCGGTCCTAGAAATCTATCTAATTGATGGACAACCACAAATTGAAGTCAAAGCAACTGCAGGAAATAACAAACTTGGTGGCGATGATTTTGATGAAGAAATAATCAATTGGGCAGTTGCTGAATTCAAGAAATCCAGTGGTATTGATTTGTCAAAAGATTTGCAGGCAATGAGTCGTCTCAAAGAATCAGCAGAGAAGGCAAAAATTGAACTCTCAGGGAATTCCCAGGCACAAATGAATCTTCCATTCATCACTATGGTGGATGGCCAACCTGCTCACCTTGACCTTACTTTGTCCAAGGCAAAGTTCGAAGACTTGATCGGCGGTCTTATTGAGAAATCAATGAAACCAACTAGGCAAGCAGTCAAAGACGCTGGGATTTCAGCATCAGAAATTGACAAAATCTTACTGATTGGCGGATCAACTAGAGTTCCAGCAGTCCAAGAAGCTATCGAGAAAGAACTCGGAAAGAAACCCTACAAGGGAATCAATCCTGATGAAGCAGTTGCACTTGGTGCAGCACTTCAGGCTGGCATTATCGTTGGCGATGATGCAGTAACCGATGTACTTCTACTCGATGTGACACCACTTAGCCTTGGGATTGAAACTCTTGGTGGTGTAACTACCTCAATGATTGAGAGAAATACCACAATTCCTACAAAGCGCTCGGAAACGTTCTCCACTGCAAGCGATAATCAGCCAGCGGTTGAAATCCATGTGTTACAAGGAGAGCGAGAATTCGCTCGTGACAACATAACACTAGGACGATTCTTCCTTGAAGGAATTCCTGCGGCTCCAAGAGGTATGCCACAGATTGAAGTCGCATTCGACATTGATGCTAACGGTATTGTAAGCGTTTCAGCAAAGGATTTGGGTACTGGCAAAGAGCAGTCCATCCGAATTGAATCTGCAACTTCACTAAGTGAAGAGGAAATCCAGCAAAAAATTGCTGATGCGGAGAAATTCGCCGAAGAAGATAGTTCAAGAAAAGGAAAAGTCGAGATTCGAAACTCCGCAGACAGTATCATCTACCAGACTCGTAGAACCTTGAAAGAGGCAGAAGATAAAATCACAGATGAAGACAAAGAACCTGTTGAAGAAAAACTCACAGAACTTGAGGACCTCATTGTTGAAGATGGTACACCAAAAGAAATTGACGATATTGACGAGGAAGCAATCCAAGCCAAAGTCAAGGAATTGGAAGAGGCAATGCATGCGATCTCTGCAAAGTTGTACGAAGCAGCCTCAGCCCAGATGGAATCTGAGGAAGCGGCAGAAGAAGCAAGTGCTGATGGCAACGATGTGGTTGATGCTGACTTCGAAGTCGTTGACGAAGAAGAAAACTGAGATAATACCCAATAATTCCAAAAAACCATACCACCTGCCAACTAATATTGAGTATTACATTGTGGTTGATAGAATTTCATACTGAAAAAAAGTAATCGTTCAGACATCTCTGAATGCTGCACAGGCAACCTATGCGGCCGTCATAACCTCTCTCCGCTGGACTAGGTTCAATTGGAGCATCAGCACACCGAACGATTTTGAACAGATAGCGCATTCGCGCAGTACCACGAATGGAGAAGGCTGAACGCTTTCAAAAAAAATGCAAATCTATACTGGTTACTGCAATTATAAACGGTTTAAATTATATCATAGCAGAGCAGAGCATTAGTTAGTGCCTCATCAAACTACGCTCTCGCGCCTGCTAGTTTTTTTGGTGGCGAGTGCCTTAATCTCATCCTTCTATCTGCCTTCTGCTATCGCAACTCTATCCACTGATGAGGACGAGCCTGAGGGCGAGTCTGAGGATGATGATGGAAACGATGCAGAGGATGTTCAAAATGAGGAAGACGAGCCTGAGGATGATGAGGATGACGAAGAAAATAGACATTCGGGCGAACATCAAGTGAATATTGAAACCTCAGGCGATGAAGTAAAAATAGAACTTGAACGCGAAACTGAGACATTTGAATCAAAAATTGAAGTACGGTTTGATACCTCAAAAGCAAAAGTTGACCTTAAATTTGAGGAAGAAATTGGCAATATTGAAACCGAACAAAAAATGGAAATGGAGTTTGAACAAGTCTTCGAATTTAACGATTCAAATAGCAATGGAATATATGATGCGGGAGAGGAAATATTGGCAACTTGGGAGTTGCACAATAATGCCAAAACCATCTCTGGCTCACTAACTCCAGGCGAAGCAACTTGGGCCGACCCAACAGTTGCCCCTATCAGTTCAAACAATGTTTCAGGATGGCAAATAACAGCGCAAGCCCAACTTGAAAGTACTGGAGGGACTTTCAAAATAATTCTCTATGTTTTTGGCCAACAAACCAACCTCGCTGGCAATCAATTATCCCCTACAGATGTGAAAATTGACCTTGAATACCACGGGATTCCAACCCAATCTAATAACAGCGCTATTGGGCTATTATTTGAAGTTGAATCGGAACAAGAAATTGAAATTGAAGACGATGAAGATGAATCGGGATTTTATTCAAAGGGCCAGAGCGGGGATGTCGGAGTTAATCTCTCATTCTGTTGGCTTGAATATGCATCTGTTGATGGATTAAATCAATCAATTGGAATGACAATAATTGAATCAAACACAAACAGCGACAATTCTGAATTTAGTTTTGAAAGATTGGCAGTTTTCTCGTATCCAGCAGGAACAGAAATCATCCATGACCCTACAATATCGGTAAAATATGGTGTTTTAAGCGACTCAACAGGCGGAATTACAGACAATTCCGGCAAAAATGAAACTTGGTACTCGAGTCTTAATTCTGCCTCTGTAATCATCTCTCTAGCAGTCTTATTACCCATGTTCCTACTTGTAATAGGAGTCATTTTACGCGGTGGACGAATCCAAACTGAAGATTCAGATCTCAAAGAGCCTCTACTCCCGTGGCTATTACCAATGCCACCAATTGGTATAAATGTCAGCCAATTAGATTCGCAAAAGGAGGATGGCACATGAACATAGAAGGTTGGACAACTCGCCAGAGAGTACTCGCTTGCCTGACTGGGTCAAGCAATCACAGCCGCTCAGCAATAGCACCTACTAGATGGACGAGAGAAGGAATTTCTGAGCGGTTAGAAATTGACCAATCCGTTGTTTCGCGACATCTAAAATCACTATTTGATGAAGGCCTAATTATTTACGAACTCAGGCGAGTTCATGGATTGAGTCGACGCAGAAAAGTACCCGTACTCTCTAAACTTGGAGAGGAAAGGTTGCTAGACTTGCGCACGGTTTTACTTTCAGAACCTGTGGAGGTTGAACTACGGAGTGGAAGAGTGGAGAGAAGAGCGCTAGGCACCCTAAACCACCTATGGCCTGACTTGTCACTCGTTGATACTCTTGGACTGGTCGAATGGTACAAAAGAATCCGGCAACCCATCCCTCTGAATTCTGGGCCGAACGCTGAAGCCGCCGGACGGCTTGACGAAACAATGGTTCACTGGGTGATGGAAGGGGCTGACACGCGCAACGATGCGATTGAAAGGGCCGCTTTGTTATTGACTCGCAATCTTTCTGTTAGCGCATTACTACGCTGGCAACTTGAATTGTTAGCAAGTGAAGGTCAAGCTGATTCTTGGAAACCTGATGCGATGCAAGGTAACGGCAGCGAGGTTACTGAATTCCTGCTGACTTGTGACTGGCAAAATGTGCCAACTGGCTGGTCGCCCACAATAGATGCTGCCAATAGATTACTCCTCGGTGAAGCAAATCGGCGCGATTTGAAATTGGTTGCATTAGCGGTTCAAAATGGGGCTCACGATGAATGGAATGCACTTATTGGTGAAATCGACATTAGCCAATAATTCAACTACCTCAGGTTGTCGGCGTGGAAAAAACATTTTTATGCTTGTAATTTGTCATCATTTTGAGGAGCCTGATATTAGCCATCAATTCTCCTTGCTTTGGCTTAGCCGCTCGTAATCTGCCATCATTTTGAGTACATTGAAATGCGCCAATAATTCAACTGTCTCGGGTTGTCCTCTTGAGTTGTTCTCTTGAAAATACATCATTTTGAGGGAATTGACATTTGTCATTAATTCTCCTTTCTCAGGGTCTCAATTTTGCAAATGTGCAGTTATTTTGCAAAAATGCTCAATTTGCCTTAATAGGTTAAGCCCTCAGTTGAAACCATGCAACAAAGTGTGCGGTGGTTAATTGCTCTGTTGCTGGCATTGATGCTTGCCTTACCGGGAAGTGTTGTAGCCAGTGGTGGTGATGATGATGAAAATGATGACGATAGCGATAATGACGCTAACGGCACTGACGAGGATAATGACGATGACGAACGAGAGGACCAAGAGAAACACAAAGTCGATGTCGATGTCTCGGGAGATGAAATAAAAGTTGAACTAAAGCGGGAACTCGGTGACGATGAAACCAAGATTGAGTTCAAGGTTGACCTTTCTGAGGCGAAATTCAAGTTGAAGTTTGAAGAGGAAACCGGTCAATTGGAAACCGAACAAAAACTCGAGGTCGTGATGCAACGCCTCTTTGAGTATGTCGATACGAACGGAAACGGGGCATATGACGAAGGCGAGGTGATCGCTTCTGGCTATCGAATTGGTGATTCTGGTGACTCACTTTCAGATTCTCCGGACAACGGTTCGGTTAACTGGGACCAACCAACGCTTAGTGACATCACTACAGGTGGGATCTCTGGTAAGGCTATGAGTGCAAGAGGGACTGTTGGACAAAATAGTGAAGGCGTGTTCGGTCTTGACATCAAAGTATATGGCGATTTTACCATGATGAATGGGAGTCAACTTCTTCCAACCGAAGTCAAGATTGATTTCATAATTGAGAATTACCCATACACACAAAACGACACTGTACTCGGACTGTTACTCAAAACCAAAACCAAGCAAGAGCAAGAGCGAGACCACTCAGACATCGACACCGATGAAGAAGGAGTGGTCGCCTCCTCTAGCACCGATGTTAACGCCATCAGCCTCGGCTTTTCATGGAAACAGACTGCAACTGTCGACGGAGTCGACCTGCCCGTTCACACTACTGTATTGAGTTCCGAGACTGAGACAAGCGCGGATGAATTTGAGTTCAAGCAACGCTTCGTTCTTGGATACGCTCGCGGGGCTGTGATTGTCCATGACCCAGTTGCAGGGGTTAGTTACGCCTCCACAGCAGCAGCAGTGGATGAAGGGGCATGGTACAGCAACATTCTACCTGGCTTCGGCTTGGTGGCAACTCTCGGAGCATTCATGGGTACTGCATTCCTAGTTCGACCTCGGACTGTGAACCGAATAATGGATTCAAAAGAGGCCCTAAGACTATCAGAAAGTGAGGGGCTCAGAGGCTACAACTGATTCAGACCATAAGGGATGAACAGCGGTTTTGAAGGTTTCAAGAAATAGCCAAAGATTAATTTCAAGGTGTTGTTGAGGTCCATTGCATGGGAATCAATTATCGGTGGCTCCTTCTCGCCGCGCTTCTATCGATTTGCCTGTTGGCTGCCCCTGTTTTAGGTGACGGCGACGACAATGATGACGACGATGGCTGGGGAGAAGACGGCGGTAAAGGCCTAGGAGTTGCTTCCGCAGTTTTACTCGGCTTGACTATGAGTATCGTAGTGTGGAAACCAGGTCTCAAGTATTTGAGAAAAAATGCCAACAGTATAGTTGAGGATGGCCGGTGGCTGAAGAAAGAACTCGGAAAAGCAAATCGATGGTACATGAAAATCCACTATTGGATTGGCACGGGCGCGGTAGTCACTGGTCTAATCCACGGCATCGCGATGAACAAATGGGAGGTGGTGTTTTGGGCCGGTTGGGTAGGTATGCTCCTCATGTCTATCTCTGGAGGGTTATTGCTTTGGAAGTGGCCCCCTAGAGAGGTGAAAAAGGGTGCGCGACTCCTCCATGCACAGCGGGCAATTCTAGTCATCACTGTTGTTCTAATCTTCATATCTCACGAAGGTTTTGATTAATTCGGATGGGATTATTCATGTTGAAAAATGCAATTTTGTTAAGTTTTCTGATGTTATCAACGAGTCTTGCCCCTCTGATTGCGGGGGGGGATAGCCTTGACAATTCTGATGAAGAATTGCTGGCCGAAGAGCGCGATGCACTATTCATTTCAAACACTGGTGGGCGGGAAGCACTAAATTTCTCACCCGATGTCTCTTTTAGATTTATACAAAACTCGCAAAATATTCAACTCAATCGGATGAAAGACTTGAACGATATTTTCCATTTCCTCAACATTTACTCACAAACAAGTGGAGTTGCTTCAATCAACTCAACGACTCGAAGCGAATTGATTGTTCAAGTGCAATCATATCAAAATAGTGATGGAGGTTTTGGTGATTGGTTGAATGACCGTTCCAAAGCAGGTAGTACTAGAATTGCCGTTGAATCACTCGCTTTATTGGGCGCTCAACCACTGAATCTGACTTCACTCGAATTGTTCATTAACAGACTTCAAGTTAGTGGACTAGCATACGGAAACTTTGGATTCCGTTCAACAATTACCGAATCCGATGCTGATATCTCGACTACATATGATGCTGTGAGAGTGTTGACAATGCTGGGTATAACAGTCCCTAATGGCAGTGGGGTTGAAGAGTACATCCACCAGCACCGAAATTTGGATGGCGGCTATGGATATCAGACAAACCGTGAGGCTGGAATCTTTTGGCCCTCAACAACAATCCACACAGAACGTGCTCTACTTGCACTACAAGCGATGGGAACTACAGCCGAGGAACCTGTCTTGACTACTGACTTCCTTCGCTCTGTTCAAGCGCCTGATGGGGGATTTTCGAATGAACCGACTACGATAGCAAAAGTGTCCTATACTTGGGACGCAGTGTTAGCTTTTGATGCGTTGATGGTCCCTTTACCTCGGCCAGCTGATGTCGCCGCTTTCACAAAATCAAATCAAATGCCATCGGGTGGGTGGCTTGAATACGCACTTGACACTAAGACTGGGATACACTCAACTCATTTCGCGGTGCGCACATTAAATTCACTCTCTGAACAGTTTGACCATGACTCTGTTTTGTCATATTTGGAGGCTGACCTCAACGCCAGCCTTGATGGTGGTTTTGGCAACCAACCTGGAATGGATTCCAATATTCGTATAACTTTTGACGCGATTACTGCTCTTAATCAGATTGGTCGAACACCCAACAATCGCACTGCGGCAAGCGAGTTTATTCTCAATGCTCAAAATCTAGATGGGGGATTTGGAGTAGGTGGTTCATCCGTTGAGTCAACCTATCGAGCAGTGGCAACCTTGCACCGCGCTGGAATTGATGTGCCAAATGGTAGTGCAACAGTCAATTTCATCAGAAACGCCCAGAATTTGGACGGCGGATTTGGTTTCAAGCCGGGTAGACCTTCCACTGCGGCTTACACTTATCGTAGTTTGATGGCTCTAAACTTACTCGCCTCCGAACCAATCAACAAAAATGGAACTATAACATATCTTCAGAATCTACAAAATCCTGATGGCGGATTTGGTAGCACATTTGGAGACCAGTCATCTGCAATCGGTTCAACATACAGATGTATCCGAGGACTGACAATTTTAAACGCTCAGCCTTTGAATGTTGATAACGCTGAAACATTCATTCTCTCAACCCAAAATCTAGACGGAGGATTTCGACTTTCCCCGGATTCCACCATGAGCCCAAACAATCTTTCAACAGCAGTTCGCACCTATGACGCTGTAACCGCGTTGAGATATTTAGACCGACCACTCACATCAACAAATTCGGTAGACAATTTCATCAAAACTTTAAGAAACCCTGACCTTGGATTTGGTTCAAAACCATTCTTCACCTCAGAAGTGGAAGACTCATTCACCAGTGTATCCTCTCTCTATGCCCTACACCCAGAGTTGGACACCCCCCCTCAAATTCTCTCTAGTGGAGCGAGCATCCCTACCACATCCGCTGGACAAGAAATTTGGTTCAATCTCTCATACAATGATACCGATAACCAACTACCCGACAGAGTTGCTCTGGAAATTGACGGCACTCTGCAATTGATGCCATTGAGTACTAGGTTGCCTGCAATATCAAATCTAAATTTGACTTTACCAGTTGGCAACCATACATTCCGCTTCATCATCTCATCAAACACTCACGAAGTATCCTCAGTTTTGAGTCAAGTTACAATTGAGCCAGTTGGCTCTCCACCCACCATCAACATCTCAGTGTCTCCAGATGAAGGTGACATTGAAACGGTTTTCACTTTCAAATCGTATCACTATGACGCGGATGGAGATGTACCTACATCAGTCCGTATTTCTATTGACGGTGGAGACTGGTTAGATATGAGCCTAGATTCAAGCGCGGAGAATGGCACCTACCTCTACCAGACAACACTTCTACCCGGACGTCATACGGCCAAAACTCGGGTATCGGATGGAATTAATGTGGTTATTTCTGATAATATTCAATCACCTCTAGTCCTCTCGCCTGACTCATCAAGACCTGATTGGAAAACATTCCAAAAAATTGAACTTTTGATTCTAGACAAGAAAGGTGTGCAAATAGAAATAAATGATGTTCGCCAAACTATCCATGAAGGCCAACAAGCCTGGTTAGTAACAATCCCGGATGAATTGGTGTATGTCAGTCATGATGGAAGTAATATTCTTGTCACCGCAGAAGACTCTTCACTTATTCCACAAGAATTTTCAGAACTTTTCAGTGCAAAGATTTTAATTTTTAGTGCGATAATATTAGCCACGCTCCTGATGCTAATTGGTTTGAAGGGTAGAGTAAAGAAGCGGCGAAAACGGAAGGATTTGGACCCGTGGCTAACCTCTGATGATTATTGGGGAGACTGAGGTGAGATAATGAAATGGGAAGAGAGATTATCGGTAATGAGTCTATTGTTTTTCGTCGGCATTGCAGTTGTTTGGACGCGCCAAAATCTCGTCCACATGCAACCAATTCTCGCCGCTTCAACGCTATTTTTCGAATTGATAATTGGTGCACTTTTCATCGTAATTATGCGCAACGTAGTCGGCGTGAAAACATACGGAGTTTTCGGACCTGTGGTGGTGGCTCTTGGTTTGAAAACCAGTGGGTTGCTCACCGGTGTACCTCTTTACATTGACTTATTTATCGTCGGGATGCTCGTCTCAATGATCATTCATCCTCTAGCCTTACCGGGGTCATTCCGAGTAGCGGTTGTACAGACAATTATCGCGATAACTCTAACCGTGTTTGAACTGGTTGGTGAGGTCTATCACCTTACAACTTTTGAGATGGCTATTTTCTTCCCAGTCATCGTTCTTTCATGGCTCGCTGACCGTTATGTTGCGCAAGTGGTAGAAACCGGATGGGTAGAGCCGACCAAGCAATTGCTCGGGACCATCTTTGTGGTGATTACCGCACAGATGCTGATTATTCAGGATTCTATTGTCAACTTCGTAGCCCTCAACCCAGAAACTTGGTTGGTTGGTCTAATTGTTCTTATTCTAATTGCAAGGAGTACTGGCATGAGGCTGTCTGAATATATCCGCTTCAAATTTGTCACTCAAAAAGATGGCCGCAAAGGGGTATTGGGGATTGATAAACGGAATCGCCACTTTGTGGCACGGTACAACCCATGGACTCTATTCTCTTTCACCTCAAAAGATGCAATGAAACGCACCTTGATGCAATTAGAGATTCCAACCCCAACAACTTACTCAATTATTTCAGAGAGACATGAACTGAAAATGGTAAGGAAAGTTGCCGAAGAACATCAGGAATTTGTCATCAAACCTTCAAACGGATTTGGTGGTGAAGGAATTATTGTTCTAGGCGGAAAACATGAGGGAAAGGTGCCGGTTTTTCAGGCGAGGGGAAAAGATTGGTCGGTAAAAGATTTGGAAAGGCATGTCCTCTCAATTCTTGATGGGCAATACTCAGGGGGCAACAAAGATGTGGCAATTCTCGAGCGTCGAATAGTTCCAGACAAGAGATTAGAAAGATTCTGTTATGATGGTCTACCGGATATTCGCGTTATAATTCTTGAGGGATTCCCGGTAATGGCAATGTCGCGGCTACCGACAAAGATTTCGGATGGCGCGGCTAACCTTCACAAAGGAGCTATTGGACTCGGGCTGTCTCTACAAGATGGTTCAGCACTGCAAGCGGTATGGAAAGGCCGTGTGATAGAACACCACCCTGACACTGGGGCTGACCTGTCTGAGTTTATTGTGCCTCATTGGGATGATGTGTTACGCTTGTCGATGCAAGCTCAAGCCGCAAGTCGGCTCGGTTATGTTGGTGCTGATATCGTCATGGACGAGGAGTTCGGGCCGATGATTTTGGAGGTCAATAAGAGGCCCGGGCTCGGCATTCAAAATACAAATCAGGCTGGGTTGCTGAGGCGGTTGACATTCATGGAAGCAAATATGCTCGAACACAAATTCAAGACAATGGATGACAGAATTGATGTGATGAAAAACTGGGATGCAAGGGGGTGGAAGAATGCGTGAAGATAAAGAGCGAATGGCGCTCTTTTTAGCGATTCTAATCACCTTAACATCGGTTGGAGTCTATCCAATCGTGGTCCAGCAACCACTGCGCGACCCTTGGCAAGTGACAGATATGGATTTCACAGTCAATGTTAGTGTCAAGAACCTAGGTCTGAACCCTGCCCGAGATGTTCCCCTCCGATTAGCCCTACCAATGAGCGATATGGATGACCAAGAGTTGTTGTCTTACACATTTTCAGAACCTCTAGAGAGAGAGAGCAATGATACACTTGGTAACAAATTTGTCCACTTTGTGATTCCAAATATTGACCCAGCCACAGAACATGTTATCACTATGAATATCTCGATGCGACTTTGGTCAGTTGACTATGATATTGAACCAGACATGGTGGGAGATTACCTAGGCGACCAGGATGTGTGGCTTGCCGAAAGCACCTACATCAATGTCAACGACCCAATTGTTCAGGAGGTAGCAGACCAAATTGCAAGTGAGAGCGAGTGGGCTGTTGATATCGGTTGGAACACCTACACTTGGATTATTGACAATATCTACTATCAACAAATTGCCGGTGAAAATGATGCTCGGAGCACGATTGAACTTGGTGAAGGTGGTTCGGCGGAATTTGGCAACTTATTTGTTGCATTGATGCGAGCAAATAACATTCCAGCTCGACGGCTCTCAGGCTGGGGTTCCCACTTTGACATCGACGATTCATTACCCGACAATCGCTTTGCGCATGGTTGGGCTGAATTCTATCTTCCAGATGTTGGATGGCTTACTGCTGACCCAACTTGGGGTATCACAAATCGCTTTGATAATTATGGAAATAGTGACGATAATCATATCGTCTTGACTAGGGGTGCCGGAATTCACTATCGCACGAGGGGGCCATATTCTGCCCCATTTGGGGAAACAACATTAGACACTGATTACGATGTTTGGGTTACCGGAAAAACCGAGGAAAATTTATCACCAATCCGAACTGTTTTGACGACGATTTTGTTTGCAATGCCATTCATATTCGCATTATTTGTAATATCAAGAGTGCGAACTCAGCGAAATGAAGTAAGTATTGATTTAACGCGCCCGCCACTAAAACTCAAAGAGCCTTTGGTTGCCGAAGCAGAGCCGAAACCTCCTCCGAGTTGAAAAAAACTATTCCACCACCGACCTGACTTTTTATCGGAGATAATTAGTAAGCGTTCAAATCAAGGGAAATTTGACAAAATGTGCCCAAGTTGGAAATTTCGGTTAATAAATTGGCTCAATTTTGCAAAATATAGGTTGAAATTGGTTGGGAACGACAAATATCAACGCAAAATTGGAGTTTTTTCGCTGAATGTGATACAAATAGGTCTGAACGCTACCAATAATTATTCGTTTAAAGTATGTCTTAAACTAGAAAAATCCGGATTGCCATCGTCCCACAATACAACCTCAATCTCCCAGCCAGTTGGGTCTTTGAGGTACCATGCAGTTGAATGAGGGAATTTGCAAGCCCCACCATACAGGATAGACAATTTCTCACTTTCGATTATCGCTTCCCACGCCCCGCGATCGGTAATTTTTAGACCAAAATGTGCTAAATAATGCAAGCCGGAATCTTTCGCTTGGAAGCGGTCTTTTACAACCAAATTTGGCTGTTCGTAAAGACAGAGAAGTGCGTCGTCACACGCAAGCACACCCCACAGTTTCCCCTCATCTTCGCCGCGCTCTCGCAACTCAAACCCAAAAACTCGGGAGTACCATTCTACGCTCTCTGCAAAACTCGCCACACTCATGTTGAGGTGGTCCAAACACTTCACCAAACCGGCCATGTGCCAAGCCACACACGGTTCTACTTTCAAAGCCTTGTCAGCGAGCAAGTGTTCAATTTCCTGCTAAATCCAGCGCCGAACTTTGTCCATGTATTCGTTATACGCTTCACCAATCGTTTGTTTAAGATACTCTTCTTCTGGTAAGACAACTAGGTAATGCAAAATTGGATAACCGAGGATATGGAAGGTAATGAATAACCACGCATTATTGACAATTATCGCTACCCCTGCAACAATGAATCCCATTGCTAGGTAGACGGGATTTCTAGTGTAGCGGAATGGGCCATTTGTGACCACTTTATTGGTTGGAACATTATGTGAAAAATGTTCATCATGACTGCTGAAAGTTCGTCGAGCAGAAGCCATAAGTAAAACCCCAATAAAAATGCAAGGCAGACCTAAGATTGCCCGAAGATAACCTTGTTCTAACACTGAAATCGGAAATGCATAATTGATGGCAAAACCGACTCCAACAAGAATCAGCACTAAGATGGGTGGTTTGAAGGGAAGGCGAATTTGATTATTATTTTCTTGCAACTTTATCACCAAATTAGGTATTCATTACATATGATTATTCGCCGTTGATCAAACGCACCAGCGTTCGTACATGGACACCAGTCGCACCGTGAGCAACCATGGCGTTGGTTGAGGTGCCCCAGGCAGTTCCGGCGATATCTAAATGCGCCCACGGATATTGCTTTGCGTCATCCCCTTCTCCATTCTTAGGAACGAATTGTTTGAGGAATCCTGCCGCAGAATTAGAACCACCATATCTTTCTCCAAGATTTTTGACATCTGCAATTTTTGAACCTGTCATTTGCTTTTCAAACGCAGGCAACAGAGGCATCGGCCAAGCCAATTCACCACTATCTGCCGCTGCCTTGCGCAAATTCTCCAACAAGTCATCATCGTTTGACCACAAACCACTGGCTTCGTGACCTAATGCAACAACGCAGGCACCAGTCAAAGTAGCAAGGTCAATGATGTATTCAGGATTATACTCGCCAGCTTTCCACAATCCGTCAGCAAGAACAAGTCTACCTTCAGCGTCTGTGTTCAGCACTTCAACGGTTTTTCCTGAGTATGTAGGAATAACGTCGCCTGGCCTGTAAGCGGTTGAACTAGGGCTGTTTTCTGCCATGCAAGAAATCGCCATCATGTGGCCTTTGTGGCCAACACCATGTAATGCAACCATCAATCCAAACACGGTTGCGGAACCGTGCATGTCAAACTTCATTTCATCCATTCCAGCACCTGGCTTCAATGAAATTCCACCGGTATCAAAAGTGATTCCTTTGCCTACAATAATTGGACAGGGTCCATCCTTAGCCTTAGCATTTAATTCCCAAATCACCATGCAGGGAGGGTGTTCACTACCCTTCCCAACATTGATGAGGCCACCCATTTTGTTCTCTAGTAGGTCGTCCCACTCTAGAACAGTCACCGACAAGTTGCCTTTCCCTTTGGCAAATGCTTGGGCCCGTGCGGCATACTCCATTGGAGTCAATTTGTTGGCTGGTTCGTTTCCGAGGTCTCTCGCAATATGTACCCCTGTGGCCATTGCTGATACACGGTCGCAACCTGCAGAAAGTTTGTCGAGATGACGGTTTGATGCTTGGAAAGTCACTGTGTATGGTGTATCATCATCATCGTCATCATCATCCTTTGAAAGATACTTGTCAAACTTGTAATCTCTCAGCATCATACCTTCCCCAAATGCTGTCATCATTGAGGATTTCCAACCACTTGTGAATCGGACAATGATGGACTTTCCATGTGATTTATTGAGGCCTGCTAGTGTGTTAGCGCCCACGTCTCTAACTGAATTGGATTTCAAATCGCTGGATTTTCCTACACCTACAAGAACAACTTTACAATCTTCGTTCCAGAGTGAAATCATCTTCCCGGATTTACCATCAAAATCCTCACTTCCAATTGCAGATTTCACCTGTGCTTGACCTGCTCGACTCAAACCTGTTAGAGAGCGATTTGGTGGTTTATCTACACCCTCAAAAAGAGGAATTATCAGTGTAGTTGGTCCAGGGCCTTCATTCTCATTCCAATTATAAATCGCGCTTACTTGATGTTCCATAAGCACCCCGATTGGGCGACACTATTCAAAGGTGAGTGTCACCAAAAATAAACTAAAGTGGTAATTTTTCGGTTCGCCCAGCATTTTTTTCGTGGAAAAACATGGTTTCACGCCGTTCCGAAGCGATTGCTGCCCCGAATGCCGCAAGGAGAGAAATGAAGATTCCAGGCGCGGGAAGTAATCCTTTGCTAGCGGTTTCAACTACTCGAAGAACCTCGTCTGGAATTGATTCGTTGACCCAAAGGCTTGCATCAATTACTCGCTTTTGATAATACAATTCAAAGTGACCAGAATCTGTTAGACTCAGATTCGACGAATCTAGGTAAACGTGCGAACTGTTGGTTGCATTAACACTAAACAACTCCGACGTCCACATCACTTCACTACCCTCGATGTATCGGACCGTGGCATTTGAAGTGCTTGCCCTCCCTAAATTGTCAACCTTCAGTTCGATGTTATCTCCACTGTACTCAAACGATGTGACTGAGAGTCGGGCCCGCCAATACCAGATATTAGAAATCAGATATTGCATAACATCCAACTCTTCGCCAAGGCGTTGTGACAAAGGCTCAACAGTACCAAGTGCCCATTGTTCATCATCAGTTTCAAAGGTGAATGTTGGGAAACCCATCACCCCATAGCCATAATCTCTACTAGTTCCACAATTTGGGTATAATCCTTGATTTGCATTTTGAATAGGAATGTCTGAGATATTTGCGTGAACATCTTCTCTGATGCCATGATATAATTCCCAATCTGAAGGTTGCTCCGGCCATTTACCCCAAGGGTAGAGCATAATCCACACCCCAGTATGCATAGTGACATACAAGTCAGCATCTGGAACAACTGTGTTCATGTAAATCGAATTAGCAAGAGTTTCTGATTCACTAAAGGCAGCACTACCAGGTTGGGTAACTGGACAAGTATCCCAGTAATGGTCGTAATTTCTGTTCAAGTCTACTTGGTTGATATTCCAACGGGTGTCGATATCATTGCCATCTGCATTGAGCATGATGAGTATGTGGAGTTCAGTAGTAGTCAGAACATCAATGGCTTCCTGATCACCAGCAGCCCAACCCTCAATGTAATATTCAGCTGTCAAGAAAGCCAATTCAGTCCCCAAGTGCTCATTCCCATGGTGACCACCATCAATGTAGACAATCTCTTTTTTCGCCCCATCTGGCTTTAGTTCCACGCTCCAATCAGAGATTTGAACAACCCAGAGATTCCGTCCGAGTTCGGTTTGTCCAGCAGAAGTCAGAGTTACTATTTCGGGGTAATCAGTTACCCAGGAGTGGACATCAGTTGTAAGTGTCAGATAGGAATGGTACCAATGTTCCTGAACAATATCCGGTTGTTGGGCAACTGTAGTAGGTGCACTTGATAGTAGCAAAACGGCTAGAACTAAGACTGGCGTAATGCGTGACACAAATGGTCGCTAATGGCAGGATGATTTTAGCCTTAGCATTACAACCAAGTTGCACTATCATTGAAGAATCAACCACAATCTAAGGAAGAGAAGCGATGTGTGCGGCAACAATTTTTGTCGCTAGCATGGCCGCAGTAAACTGCGTCAAATTATTATCTGTACCCGGTACAATCTCCACTACATCAGCACCAATCACCTGTGTGCGGTTGGCCAAAAACAGGCTTTCAATCACCTCAACAGCCTGCCAATAAGCCAATCCACCTGGAACCGGAGTACCTGTATGCGGCACAATCGAACCATCTAATCCATCAATATCCAAAGTTAGCCATACTGGCCCTTTGAGTTCAGACAAATTACGGAGCAATGACTGCCAGCCATTCTCATCGCCAATTTGTGTTAATAAATCACGAGCGAAATAGGTCTGTACACGCTTCTCTGATTTGATAAATTCGTCCTCTTCTTTTGAGTACGCACGCACCGCGATTTGAATCAGGTTTCCAACCCCCTCATCCAAGGCCCTCCGCGCAGCACAGGCGTGGCTAAATTTGTCGCCATCTAACTGGTCTCTCAAATCTGCGTGTGCATCTATCTGTACAACTGTTAGACGACTCAAATCACCGGCTAAACTTGGGTGTTTCGAAAGGGCTCTCATTATCGCTGGGAGACAGCCATGCTCACCTCCCAAAACGACAGGGAAAACTTGGCCATCTGTCCACTCTTGGAGATACTTCTCAATACCCTCTAACTGTTCCTCTAATGAACCACCTTCACCATCCCAAGGTTCTGCTGTGAAAATTGTTCGACCTGCGGGCAAATCTTCACTCAATAATGGATCGTGTAATTCGACTTGAGCTGACGCCTCAATACAAGCTGCTGGACCATTTTCGGTGCCTTGTCCATATGAAACTGTCAATTCATAGGGAAGCGAAAGTATTGCAATATCAGCACCATCTCTGCCTGACTCTTTCAAGCCGAGAAAATTGCCGCTGATTGAGTCATCTGCCATATCTCTCAAAGCACTGCCCGGCTTGTTTGGTTTTATGCATTCTCGCCGGTTCAAAACCGGTGCTCAACCGATGTAATGGGTCTTTTCCACCGGATTGTTGATATATTGCGGTGTACAAATAATAGGTGTACCCGAGTGCGATAGTTTTGACGGAGCACTCAAACAAGGAGAGATTTTCATGGGAATGACAATGGCGGGATTAACTGCTGCAATTCAACGGCATATTGACAAAGAAATGGAAAAGACTGTCGCAGAGAGCATGGCAGAACATGCTCTAGGATTCTTTGGTTATTATGACCGTATCATCGATAATGCTTTGGAGCCAACTGACAGAAATTTGTTTTATATTTTTCAAGATTACAACCTGTTGACTACTGAATCCGAAGAAACTACTCTTTGGGATGGCAGAGAGTGGCGTATTCACTATTGGAGATTTAAGGCTGAATTAGCCCAAAAAGCGCTCGGATACTTGGAAGAGGAAGAGGAAGAAGTTGATTCCCCTGAATTCAATATCTACGATGATTTAGCCACTGATATTTGGAACCGTACTGATGATGGTTATGAAGAACCACTGTTCTAAGACAGCCCTTCAATAATCTCTGTAAAAATTGACCCTTTGGTGCACCACACGTCTGAAGAGTAAGCCAAATACAACTTAACGTGAAGGGTTAGGATTCATTAGGGAATACAGCGAAGGTAATCTCATGAGAAGAGATGCGAGTGGTCGACCGGCAATTGTATTGATGCTACTTTTCTTGACTTCACTAGCGCTTCCACTGACTTTAGCATCTGGCTCTACTCCACCATTAATCTCGGTAGATTGGCTTGACCATAATGAGGACGGAGAAGCGGACCACTCATACCTGATTTCGTTCGATGAAACTACAAATTCCGCAGAATTTTTCGTTAATGCAACTCACACAGACGTCAACGGAACCGAAGTTGGAACCTGGACTTTCCTTTGGAATGATGAAAATTACACAATTTCACCAGTGAACCTGACTCACCACCGCATCACCCTCCCGAGTAACCTTTCTTTTGGCGATGAAATTGTCCTAGAAGTGTTTGACAACGCTACTTCCACCCTCCTTTCTTCAAGAACCGTCCAAGCCACGCTATGGAATCAACCCATATCCGACCATGAAATCACTGTCACAACTGATTGGTCCTTACGGCATCAAATAGAAAATCAAACTACTGAAGAATATCTCCTTGAATTCAATGGACAAGGATGGCAACAACGAACTGATGGAGTGTTGATACACGATGAATTGGGTTCGGGAACACTGACGATTGATGAGGTATCTGAGGATGGAAGTAATATTCTGATTGTCCTTGACTTAAACAGAATTTGGCTCAATGAAACAATGGTTGGTGAAGAACTCACTAGCCAAATCTTTGAGATGGCTGGTGCTGGAAACATGACCATCACTGATGATACTGATGGAAACTTAACAATTTCAGCATCTGTTGAGGATGCTTACATACTACGCTCGATGATTGATGGTTCAATCGAAGAACAACTTCGAATGGAAGCAAATGGCAACTTGAACATCACTAATGTTGATGAAGATGAAGAAATGTACGTTGACGCTGAAATCTCATTATTATTAGTTGAATTACACGATGTTGATGGTGTAAGAGTGCTTGAGCACACCGAGTTTCAAGCAACTGGTGAATTAGAAATTCAATCGTCTGGTTCTTACATTTATGTTGACCTTGAGCAACTAATATCTCTTGAACGATATGAAGACGGTGAGATAGTTCTCCAACATGACAAAACCTACGGTGATGGTACATTTTTCTTTTCAGATACTAACGATGAAAATGGTTCAATCGTGATAGATGGGGAAGTAATACTTCTTCATCAAGAAACACAAGATGGCACAAAGGTTGCCGACACGATCCACATTGACGCGGACATCACTGGTGCTACCACTGGTGAATTCGGCATGTGGCGCCGAATTGAAGACAGCGGCCAATCCGCTAACTCTACTGGCCAAATGTGGGAGGTCAATCGTATCCACCAAGAGGATTGGCTAAACCTAACTGGAGGTGGTTTGCTAGAGGGCATGGGACCTACCCAAACCTACAACGAAACGTGGGACCATGAAGTGATTTACGAGAATTATACTAACCGCACAATCTACTATTCTTGGTATGAACAGAGTGACGACCCAAGTCAGGGTGAAGAGTGGCCACCCAATTCCCCAATACCTGTAGAAGTGGTGAATAGCACAGAGCCAGATGATTCTGGACTAGGGGACATAAACATCAGTCGAGAGACGGGTTTGGCTCCTACTGAACTGCAAATCGGAGATAATGTAGGGCTTTATTCTGGAAACTTGATGAAATTGGAATTAACTGCAAATTCTTACCAATCTTTTACTCGTGACGGGCACACAATGGACGTTACTTCGTGGAGTGGTACATACTTGAGTGACTTGAGCAGTGCAACAGGATTAGTCATCAACGATGGAATACTTGCTGGCTTGATAGCTGAAGTCTCAAGGGAAGTTTATCTTGATTTCAATGCTACAGAAGATGCTTGGTTTTGGGAAAACCAATCCCTTGAAAGAGTGCTTTCACCCAGTATCATTTCTGCTAGTGAAAATACCGCGCCAGAAATAGTTGAAGTCCGCCTTCAAGAAGACAGAGTCCTCAACGAGGGTGGCAACTTAGTTCACATTGAAGTTGAAATCAATGACCCGGATTGGAATATGCGTGAAGTCACTGTTGATTTGTCAACATTGGGACTAGGAACAATCGAATTGAATGATCTCGGCCAAGATGGTGATATCATTGTTCACGATGACAATTTCACCGGCTCATTTGTCTATTACGGGACCGATGCCGGCAACTTAACAATCACCCCAACCGCGGTTGATGCTTGGAGTAGCACGGCAGAAGATGTAACGATGGAAGTAGTGCACCGAGCACCACGAATTGTTGATTTCACACTCGGCAGTGAACAGGCTGAACGGGGTGAAAATGTGACGGTGACTGTCAAGGTATTTGACAGCCTTTCAATCGAGAGTGTTGGCATTGATTTAATCGCCGAAGGCGGCGAAATCTACCCACTCACGCACGATGGTGGCGACTATTGGAGTGGTGAGGTAACAATTCCAGAAACTGTTAGCCCTGGAGACCTGTATCTTCCCGTCAAGACGATTGATAGCGGAGGTGGTTGGGCGATTCTGACACATCTAAACTCGCCAAGTTCTGTGGCCGGAGTTGGTGGTGATGCATGGGATGCGGCCACCGCAAGTATCCCCCCACTTCTAATAGAAAATGGTGCGCCGGTAATTTCTGATTTCCGAATCCTAAAAGATGGTTCAGAAGTTGAAAAAATAATCATACCAGATGTTGGTGATGGTGCCTCAAATTATGTGTTAACTGTTAATGCGACAGACCACGATCCAATAACCGTAGTACAAGGTAGGTTGCGAATGCTTGCACCAGTTGGTCAAGACACAACATGGCAAACCATGAGAGACGACGGACAACAAGGAGATGAGATTGCGGGTGATGGAATATACTCCATTCAAGTGACTGTCAGAGAAGGTCTGCCGGTTGACACCTTAGTTCTTGATTTCCGAGGAATCGATGTCTATCTCCAGAGCACAACTCCTGTATTTGAGGCGACTGTGGAACTTTCTGACAAGGAGGTTGACCCCCTAACAAATCCAACAGATGCATTGAGTGATTGGGGGTCAACGGTGATGATTGTCATGATTATTTTGGGTGTTGTGATGCTTGGTGGTGGAGTTGCTATCGTAGTCCTGATGCGACGAGGTGGAAGCCTTGATGAACAACTAGGTTTGAATAACGAGTTCCAAAAACAACTCTGATGAGTTAGTTCTGCAACATTAATTAAGGGTCAGATTGGTGATTATTTTATGCGTGTATTATTCGTTTGTGTTGGCAACACCTGCCGCAGCCAGATGGCTGAAGGTTGGGCAAAATATCACGGGTTGGAAGCGCAATCTGCAGGCACCCACCCAGGGCAATCTGTAGCCAAGAATGCAATTGCAGTAATGGCTGAAAAGGGAATTGATATTTCCAATCAAGAACCGACCAATCTAGATGATGTGGATACAGAATCTTTTGACCTAATCTTTTCAATGGGATGTGGTGTTTCATGCCCTAACCTGAAATTCAAGGCTGATTGGAAATTAGATGACCCTGTTGGCGGAGTTCTTGAGAAGTATCAAGAAATACGTGATGAGATTGAAAGTAATGTCCGCCAACTAGTTGTGGACGAATAAGTCGGGGATGAATGGAGCGACTTGCTACCGAATTCTCTGATGGTGTGAAATTAGTGAATTACTCTTCGGAATCATCAGGCATCTCACCAATGCCTTCTAAGTGAATCTTGACATATGAAAGAACTCGGACAGAATCTTCCATCTCAATCTCTTCTGTGCCAATTTCAACTCCCCTGTTGAACATCTCAGCAGGAAGATTGCTTGCGATGTTTCCGTTACGTCTACGGCATATTTCAGCAGTATCAATTGCTGTTCTCATTGAGTTACCTCTTGCAACTAATTCAACATCCCGGTCACCATCTTGCATTGCTCTCAACACTGCGGCAACATAAGCGTGTACTGGCTTTCTTCCAACATATATGGTTCGCATTTGACTGTCTCCTTGACACTCCCGAGGGAGGTTCTTGACTTGAAGGAATTGATTGAACTTTGAAGTTTGTAAATATTGAATTTGAGTTTGATGTCTAAATCACTAATGCAGAAACATAGCGGTTATGAAGTAGGGGCTGTTGGCGAGGCTTGACACGAGTGTAGTGTAGTGGTTATCACCAGGCGTTGCCAACGCTTGAACGCGGGTTCAACTCCCGCCGCTCGTACCTAACAAATAGCCATTCAGTAAGTGGTTTTGGGAACGTACCGTATAGCGTTTCTAACACCGTTTTTCGGCACCCGTATTCAGGCGGTTCAGCGCTGAAAAATTGCTGCTTCGCCTTGACCTACACCAACACATAAAGTTGCCAGCCCATTCATTTCACCATCATGGTTTTCTGACCTTCTCAACATCTCATGAAGTAAGGTTACGACTATCCTCGCTCCCGAACAACCAAGTGGGTGTCCAAGAGCAACCGCTCCACCATTGACATTGACTATTTCTTCATTAAGGCCTAGTTCATCAATACAAGTTAATGCTTGAAGGGAAAACGCCTCGTTTAGTTCAACCAAATGAAGGTCTGAAATTTTCATATCCGCTCTTTCAAGTGCTTTTCTAGTCGCTGGAATCGGGCCCCAACCCATTGTTCGTGGTTCAACACCCGCAGCGCCACTTGCTACCCAAGTTGCCATCGGTTCTAACTCCAATTCAGCCGCCTTATCTGCACTCATCATGACTAAGGCGGCGGCACCATCATTGATGCCACTAGAATTAGCAGCAGTAACACTGCCACCTTTCTTGAAAGCCGGTTTCAATTTACCCAACTTTTCCATTGTACTGTCACGCCTAGGCCTCTCATCAGTATCGAAGGTTATTGGATCTCCTTTTCTTTGAGGTATCTCAACAGCGACTATTTCATCATCAAAGCGCCCCGAATCTATCGCTTCAACCGCCTTGTTATGGCTGTTCAGGGCGAATTTGTCCTGTGATTCTCGTGAGGTGTTCTTCAAATCAACTGTGGATAATTCCCTCAGATTTTCTGCAGTAACACCCATCCCATCATTACCATAGTCCTCCTTTAATTGTGGATTTGAAAACCTCCAACCTAGAGTGGTATCTTGCACCATCGGATTACCAATAGCAAACCCCTTCTCTGGTTTTGCCATTACATATGGGGCCCGCGACATAGATTCTACTCCACCGACTACGTAGACATCGCCTTCGCCGCAACGAATAGCTCTCGCAGCAGCATTAATCGCAGTCAATCCAGAAGCACATAATCGATTGAAGGTGACCCCTCCAACAGATGTTGGCAAACCGGCGAGGAGTAATGCCATCCGGGCAACATTTCGATTATCTTCACCGGCTTGATTGGTGCAACCAAAATAGACTTCTTCAATTTCATCTCCTTTGATTCCTGCTCTCTCTACAGCCTCTTTGATAACAAGCGAGGCTAAATCATCTGGCCTAATTGTCGCTAAAGCACCACCGTGATTACCAATTGCAGTGCGGACTGCTGAGACAACAACTACCTCGCGCATACCCCTCTCTCCGGCTCTCGGGACAAGCCACTCACCCTTGAGTAATGCGGAAATAAACATTCATTACGGATTATTCCTCTTCCGATTCATCTAGCCCCAATCTCGGCGCGAACAGTCTTGATTCAGTTTGATGTTCAGTTCGCGCATACCTTCGCACTTCCTTCAGACTGTCTCCGATGCCGGCAGTCCAGTGCTCAGGTATCGGATTTAAGATTGCTATCCAAACTGTAATCAGAATTGCTAAGGAGAATGCTAATTTCCATGCTACACTTTTAATTTCCGCGCCAGTTTTTCCAATTGCCAATTCAGAATAGTTTGGAGTCTCTTGCTGATCCATTTCAAACTCAATCAAGTAAATATCAAAACTTTCATTGATCGTATAATCAAAACTATTCAATTTAATGACTGGAGATTTTGAATACATTGTTAGATACACATTCTCAGACACTAATAGGTCCTCAGAAATATCTGTTGACGGTCCGCCGAAACTCATTGCACCTATATTATCACCTGTTTCTGAAAGTTGTACTAAAAAGATATCAAAACAATCATCTGACATATGGGGTACACATTCTTCATTATGTGGGTTCGAGATTATATCATTACCAATAATAAGGTGCTCGCCATAATAAAATCCTGCAATAAAGATTGAATCAAGATTTTTATCAATCGCAATTTGATTGGCAAAAGTATAGGAATCTGATGAGAATGTCCTTACCCACTCACACTTGAGGTTTGAATCATATTTTACCACATATGAATCTACAACCCCTGTACCTCTGATATTTGTACCACAGTCTGAATTCAGAATATCAGATCTAAAAGTTCCAACCACTGCAACTCCTCCATTGTTATCTGCGCTAATGTCCAGTATCTTCTCATCATCCTGTCCAGTTAAAGTTGTGAAATGAATTATATTTCCAAAATGATCTAACTTTCCCACGAATGAATCAGAATATGAGTTATTACTTTTGATTGTAAATTCATCATTTATGACAATCAAATCTGAATCAAAAGTTCCACCAATTAATATCTCTCCGTTATTTGTTACATAAGTTGACGAAATTCCCTCATGTCCCTTACCACCAAATGATATTGCCCAATTCCAATTTCCTCTGTCATCCAGTTTGGCGATGTAGGAATCGGCGGTATCTCCTGTAAGGTTCCGGTTAATTAATTCGGTTTCGCCGATGGTGATTGACCCAGAGGAAAAAGAACCTGCAACAAAGATGTCATTTTTTTGATTAATTGATATTTCAAAAATATCTACAGTCAAAGAGTCGCCAACACTCTGGACCCATTTTAATTCACCAATACTTGAGTATTTTATTATAACACAATCATTGGCTAAGTCATAATATTGTTGGTAAGATTCAATTATTTCGTTGTCAACGAATTGAATCCCTGCGACATACAGATTACCATTGTAATCAACTTCAATATCTTTCATTCCAAAGCTCTTCACAGAGAGATTATTACTCCAAATAATTATTCCATGTTTATCTATTTTGGATACAATAAGGGATTTAGATGGACTAATCTGTGATGAGTTTTCATTGTAGTAAGCAGTGTAAATATTTCCATATGAGTCAATAGCCATCTCACTGTACAAATTTAATTCTTCACCTGCTATTCCCAAAATTGATTGATTAGACTCATTTATTTTGAAGTCAAATCCATCGTTATCGGGGTTACCTTCATAATTGTTTATTGAAGAATGGGTTTGAATATATATTGAAATTGAAAGGAAAAAAATCAATAAATAAAATAAAGTCGCTTTATATTTGATAGAATAATTAAAGTATGGTTTGTTTTGAATAATGAACTCACCCCCGTAACATCAAATGACTACATATTCAGTTTTGAAAACCGGTGATGTTGAATAAACTACATCATTGTTTCTTTTTAATTGGGCGTCTAGTTCAAAACTCAGTTCATAGTAAGGAGATCCTGAACTCCACCAACTATCATAATAATGCTTGAAGCCATTATAAATATAAGGAAAAAATTTAATGCTTTTCCTAAAACACATCTGAAACACATAAATTTGGTAAGCGTGATTCATAATTATGTCTTTCTAACTGATTTTTATCGAAAGACGCAATAAATGATCGAGGCGAATTCTTGTATATTATGAATTGTCCAAAGCAAGATTTAGAATGTAAGATAATTTATCATATTCAGATCGGGTGAAATTTTTCGCAACTTCACACTCCCTATGGGAGTGGGGTACAATTGATATGTTGAGCACAAGTCGCGAGGCCGATAGCCTATGACAAACTGGCCCGAACTTGAAGCAATGCCGAACAAACTTGTGAACTACGGTGTGACCGATAATGGAATAGCGATAATTGAACTCGCGTCTGATTCATCTGGCGCTCCTTTGGAAGAAGGTGCAATGGGACCAAATACCTACACTCACGAAATGATGAGAGATATCGACACAGCAGTTGTCAAGGCACGTTTTGATGATGATGTTCATGTTATCGTAATGATAGGGCATGGCGAGAAATTCTTTTCAGCCGGTGCAAGCATCGACATGCTAAACAGCGTAACACCTGGATTCAAGTACAATTTTTGTCTCCACGCAAATGAAACTCTAAGTCGTTTAGAACAGACTCCAAAACTGGTAATTGCAGCATTAAATGGTCACGCAGTAGGTGGTGGACTTGAAATCGCAATGGCTTGTGACATCCGAATCGCTCGCAAAGATGCAGGGAAAATGGGTCTACCAGAGATAAACCTCGGGGTTCTTGCTGGTACAGGCGGAACTGCCCGCTTAACCCGATTAATTGGCAAAGCAAAAGCCCTTGAATACATGGTTTCAGGAGAACTTTTGGCTTTTGAAAAGGGTGTTGAGTTGAACCTCATCAACCATCTTTGGGATGGATCCGCTGCTGACTTCCGACAAGACATTCTTGACTGGGCCGGCCAATTTACACTACCATACAAAGCAACCAAAGCGGTTGGTAACATCAAGCGTAGTTGTCAATCAGGACCAGAAATGCCATTTGAGTACCACCTCGCTTTCGAGAGAGAATTGCAAGCAGCATTGTTCAACAGTGATGATGCAAAAGAAGGAATTGCGGCGTACACAGAACGCCGTACTCCTCGCTTTACCGGCAACTGATTAAATCAAGGAGAGAATAAATCATGAGTTCCACAGAAATTGTAGAAAAATATGAGCCGAATTTTCAAGCTTGGGTTGAACAATTCGCTGAATGGCAAACAAGAATCGGGTTTGACCCTTCGTGGCTTGGTGACTACAGATTCGATATCAAATTTGACTGGGACAGTGCTGGAGATGAAATTGAATTCGGAGATTTCGAGGGAATGCCAAAGTGGGAGCGAAGAATGCAAATCCCACAACAGAGCGTTCGTGATGCAATCATCAGTATGATTAGCGTTCAAGGTGATACCGAGTTTGGCAGTGTTGAGCAACAATGGCATTTACTCGACAGCGCACCAACTGAGTATGACCGAAAGTCAGCCCTCAGAATCATGTGCGAAGAACAACGACATGGTTGGCAAATGGCTTATGTCCTTTGCAACTATTTTGGCGAACACGGAATTCGTGAAGCACAAAAATTGCTTGAGCGTAACTCTGCTGCAAACCCAATTCGTGGCGAGGAAGACAGACCCCGACTCTTAGGTTCTTTCAATGAACCAATTGACAACTGGCTTGATTTCTTCTGCTTCACTCATTTCATAGACCGTGATGGAAAATTCCAACTCAAAATGTTGAGTACTTCTTCTTTCAAACCACTTGCTGCAAGCATGGGCCCGATGCTAAAGGAAGAATCATTCCATCTTGGCACCGGCGCAAATGGCTTGCGCCGAATTGTAAAGCAGGGAGTAATACCAATTTCTCTACTTCAAAAATACATGAACAAATGGGTCTCAACAGGACTGGATTTGTTTGGCGTTGATGAATCAACATCGGCACAGTGGGCTTATGTTTACGGAATCAAAGGTAGATATGATGAACGAGAGGCAGGAATTCCTGCAGACCGTGAGCACCTGAACGAAGAAAGCAGAATGCACTACTTTGATGAACTCGCAAAAGAGATGGAGAGAATTAACAAAGGCCGTCATGAAGGGCAGCCTGAATTATTCATTCCATCAGATAAATTCCACCGCAGCGTTGGGAAGTATGTTGACATTAGAACCACAGTCCGAGGGGAACCATTTGAGGGAGACGACGCTGCTTGGGAGCAATACCTAGACGACCAGTTGCCTAACGATGAAGATGTAGCACAACTCAATGAATACTTCAAAGAAGAGTGGATTCAATACCGAGAGTGGAAGGACTGAGGTGGTAGATATGCAGGCATTCGCCCTGCTGAATGTAAATCGGGAAAAGTTGAGACCGTTCTTCGAACGTGTACCGGAATTATTCGCGGCACACCACCATCATTCTTCTCAAAATGATGCAGGATATGAAGAATTATTGTATCGTGTTTACAGGCCTTATTCCGAGAACATGTTGGACATGATTGATGAGTGGATGGGGCACGAGCCTCGGTCTTGGAGAAAAGAGGTGGACCGTGAGGTGATGCTCATGCTCTACGCAATTCGTTACCCTGACACGCTTCTTCTTGAGAGTCTCTCTAGTGATGCAGGTTCAGACATGAAAAGAATATCTGGCTACCTACACTTCATGCACCACACCTACACAATTTGGGATGAGGACACACGAAAAGGACTTGCAAAATTGGGCTTTGAGATTCCTGGGTCTGAGAATGTAGATGCCTTCGTATATGGGGCATACATTTCTAGTATTGAACTAGTAAAGGAATTAGCCCCATTTACCTGTTTCTTAGAACATGATGTACCGCGTCAAAGATTGTTTCAGGCGGCTTTAGCCGCTTATGGCCGTGAAAACTGAAGCAATCGCCGATAGGACATGGTC
>Ga0209992_10001043_pt1 | contig 32039 bp, 25 predicted proteins | sample 2SBtaG_2_FD_182564 | JGI IMG/M metagenome (GOLD analysis project Ga0209992, IMG submission 182564) | Deep subsurface microbial communities from Kolumbo volcano to uncover new lineages of life (NeLLi) - 2SBTROV12_ACTIVE470 metaG (SPAdes)... | ecosystem: Environmental > Aquatic > Marine >... | reverse complement strand
TCGAGTTGTGTGTCGTTCATGTGGGTTTCCATCCTCCTATCATGAACAAATCCAAACACTCTTTCAGGCTCATTTCACGTTAGAAATAAACCCCCTCTTCAGGCTCATTTCACATTGGAAGAGACTTTCGATTGAAAATGATCTTTGTCAGGAGTAAAGTGTTCGTACGGCTGCCAATAATCCGTTGCTATTTTTCCATCTAATCGATCTTTAATCTCATTCCAGAGCTTTTTTCCAGTCTGAGCGCTTCGGTCGCCAACAATGAAATCGATGAATTTTTTTTCATATCGATTAACAGCAATCCATATCCATCGATAGTTTTTTTGACCCACATAGGTATGCATCTCATCCATTTCTGTATACCTGATTGACCCAGGAGTTTTCAAATCTATAACGTGTTCGCCAAAAGCGCGGATCCAATTAAGCACAGTGACATTACTGACTTCCAAAACCCAACCAATTGAGCGGAATCCCAAACTCTCTAAATAGAGTTGAAGAGCCAGTTTTCTCAAAAATAATGGTTCGCTTTAGACCCACTGGCAACAGTGTATCCAAAATCACATGCTTTACACTTGTATCGTTGCTTGTGCTTGACAACGCCATCCTTGACCTTTTCGTCTGAATTGCATTTTGGACATTTCACTAAATTTCCAGCCTATCCTCAAGATAAATCAAAAGAATGGTTTTAATGTGAAACTATACCAAATAAGCAATACCCCTATAACAAACTCATAGGTCACAGTTTAAACGTGTTTTATTGACCCGTTATCTGGAGTTTTGCTATCTCAGCCTTAGCTATACGAACGATCAAAATTACGACCGCAATGCAGAAAACAAACCCACCGACAAGTAACCAATTCGAAGGTCCCGTCGCTTGCCCACCTTGAACCACTTGTTTGGAGACATGTGCTGCAGTAAAACCAAAATAAGTCAACACCAAGTGGTAAACAAATATACCTGTTGTTGCCAGCCAGTACGGCATAAACTCGGTTTTACTAACCGACATAGCATAGCTTAATGGTGCAAACGGTATAGGTAGTAATCTCAATAAAAATAGAATTTTAAATCCACCATATTGGATGAGCTGATCTATCGATTTCAGTCTCTCATTTTTAGCTAAAATCGTTTGAATTCGCTCGCGGGCCAACAGCCTGCCAATAAGAAAAATAAACGCTGAGGCGAGCATTGTTGCGATTAACACATAGCCAATCGCAATCGGCAGACTAAACAGTGCACCCGCCATTAGACAAAGCACATCAACAGAGAAAAATAGAGGGGTAAGCAGCATAAAAAGCACAACAAATCCAATGCCAGCCCATTGACCCAAATTTTGGATCCGAGTTTCTATTATCGCCACATGATGCTCGAACCAATAACCGCCAAAAACAAGGGCAACAGCCAAGCAGGCTATCAACACAACACGGTTGCCCGAAAATACTGGTTTATCGTAGCCAATCATTCTATGACAGGGGATGAAGAAGAGAGCAGCTAGCTCAAAGGACTAAATGAAACCCACAATTTGAAATTAAAATGTATTTTAACCAAGGAGCTGAAAATGGATTACTCGTCACCAGCCAGTTGATCTTTTTTTCCATCGGATTTCAATATTTCCTGCTCTGTCAACAAACTCATCCTTTGATAAACACCAAGTCCCACCATGACGACAACCGCACTTAAAACGAGTGCTAGTGGGAATAGTACTTTGGTTATATCACGATTTCCAGCTTCGAATACACCAACCAATCCCTCAAGCGCTAGCGCGATGGTGATGACCACCATAAATCGCGTCAAAGTACGGCATGCTTCACCCGGTGTCCGCAGCTCTTTATTACGTTGCACTTCCTCTTCAATTAAATATCGTCCGACATCGAAAACTGCAATGGCGATTATTGTATAACTGATTGCATCAAGTATCGATTTGCTAATCCGAAATTCGACAAACAACAACGTGTACAAATCGAACAGCGCTTTACCCACCATGGTGAATGCCGCCACCATTAACGAGAAACTCGCAGTTATGTACAGAAAGTTAGAGAAGATACGGCTGGAATTACGTAATAACCTGAACCTCTCCGAAGGTATTTTACCCATAACAAATGACTTGAATGGATATTAAACTATGTACTTAAAGGCGGGTGTTTCAACCATAAAGATCATAATATTTCATCACGGCACGAGAGCTAGGCGCCGATTGTATCAGAGTTAGCAGGTAGTATTAATCCACTTAGATTTTGCAACCCACATTAGCTTAGCCCCTCAGAGGCCTAAATGACTAATAACAACGCAAACAACGTCTGGAATCTGCGTATCTTTTTTTAATATGTTTTACCCGAGTTAAAATCAATTAAGCCTCATACATTCTCGGTTTTATTGAGATTGAAATACTCTATTGATCGCTGCCACTAACCTCCTGAAAAGCCATTTCCCCAAGTAGGTGACGATCAAATTTTCCTGTGCTATTGCGCGGAAGTTCTTTCAGAAAAAGATAATTAACTGGTGTTTTATACGCGGCTAGCCGAGCGGACACGTAGACTTTCAGATCGTCTAGGCTGGGTCCTTCGGAATTATGCAACGGCACCACCCAAGCGACGGGTATTTGCCCATCGTGTGGATCCGCTATTCCCACTACGACTGAAGCATGTATCAAAGGATGCTCATCAATGACACTTTCCACTTCGGCAGGTGAAATATTCGAACCTCTACGAACTATAATCAATTTCTTTCGGGCAATAAACCAAACATATTGTTGCTCATCAAACTTTGCCAAGTCACCAGTATGCAGCCAACCGTCTCTAAACAATTCCCGAGTATTAAGGTCATCATTCCAATAACCGATAGTTGAAGAAGGAGTCCTTATCGCAATTTCGCCCACCTCACCCACAGCAACATCGTTTCCATCCGGATCGATAATTCGCAATTCGGTGTCGGGACAGTGTAAACCCATAGACCCCCATTTACGCTCACCATAGCGCGGATTTATCGCATAATAGCCACCAATTTCTGTCATACCGCAACCCTCCATCACTTGCCAACCGAACAGATCACGGAAACGATGGTGGAGATCGGTCGGCACTGCGTCGCCAGAACCAATACTATTGACCAAAGTGGGTAGACATTCTGGGTTTTCCTCCAAATATTCGACAAAATCCACCAAGTTGCTGGCCAGTAATGCATATTGGGTGATCGAGTATTTAACGATCAAAGCCGCCGCTTCGGCCGGTGTTGGCCTCATGGCCAATACGACTTCTGCCCCAATGAACAACGCCGGCATTAATTGAGTCTGTAGTCCCCCAGCATGGCTAATTGGCTTACCGATAAGAACGATATCTGAGCTGTTAAAATCAAATACCCTCCGTGAAATATCGATCCCCGAAAATGCACTACCATGCGAATGAACGACACCTTTGGGATGCCCGGTGCTTCCCGATGTATAAAGTATCAACGCGGGGGCATCCTTTTGAACATCGATCGCGGATGCCAATGGTGTGTGGCCAGGTAACTCGTCAAAACTTGAAAACCCTGCGTCGTTACTTCGCTTACCGGTTAAAAAAATTCGATCCAAACCCACCAAATCGCCCAACGATTCTAGAATCTCTGATTTATCCTGATGGCCAATGACTAAGTTCGGGTGCGTATTTTCCACTACATAGCGCGCTTCTCTTGCAGTATAACGGTAGTTGACTGGAACCACTATTGCTCCGATCGTGTAACAGGCCATCATCGAGTAAACAGCTTCAAGACAATTTGGAAGCAACAAAGCAATTCGGTCACCACAATTTATTTTTAGAGCTAAGAGTCCGGCAGCTAGCTGTCGCGATCGAAAATCTAGATCGTAGTAACTTAGATCTACAGATCCAAACCTAAGCGCAATTTTGTCCGGTGTTTGGGCCAAAGGTGTTGAAAGTAGCATTTGCAAGCGTGTACCCTGTGTCACTAAAATTCCCCCAGAATGATAAATCGATACCGACCCGCAATCATATACATCGCATTTTTAGTGGCTGGTGTTCCTTGGTACTGGCCCTCCAGCGAATCGCTTATTTTGTTTGGATTTCCGCTTTGGGTAATAACCATACTAACGATCACGTTACTAGCCTCACTCTATACGGTTTGGCTGTTATTAGAGACTAAAACGACACCCAATACGACTATCGTAGGTAACATACTGGTCCGTGAATAACATACTACCGTTTGGAATCGGGGCTTGGGTCTTCATCGGCATCTATTTATCCTCGCTCTTAATTATCGGATGGGTAGGCTTACTCAATCGCCGAGCCGATACCTTACAAGATTTCTATCTTGCTGGCTCTGGTTCCCGCCTTTATGCTGGGAATACGCTGGAATGCTATCCGGGTTGGCAATAGCCTTGGGATTAGTATTTATCCCATTCGATTTTGTAGTATCCGGAAAAATTTGGGGGATCCACCCAGGGCTTTACGGGCTAGCGGTAAATATTGCAATCGTTCTATCGGGGAGCTTAATGATCAATCGCAGCCGAGCCTACCATTATAAAGTACAGCCAGATATACCAGACCAATAAATTGCAGTTTTTCCATTCCGTATACTCTCAATCATCAATACCTAAGGCCCAAACAAAACCGTTTTGACAAATTCTCCTCTTAGTTGATTGATCAGATTTTGTCCAAAGTCAGCATTATTCACTCAAACGCCGCATCAATTCCTTGCGTCGTTTTTTATATTCAACATCCATAACCTCAATATGACCCAAAACATTCTCCAATGCCTCATGTTTGGATGAATCCTGGGCCTCTTCCAGCCATTGCTCCATTTCTTCACGCAGGACATCTAAAATATCGATCGCGCCGTTTGCTTCGTGAAATGCTTTTTCGATTTGTGACACTGAACTTTCCGACATTAATATATTCCTAACACGTTATTTTACAGGACATAAATGATAATCTGCCAACAGCTCGATGACAACCGAACTCGCGACAAAACCGCATCTACAAGGGGACAGAGGATACATCTAACACCACCACAAGTTTCTCTTCATATTCCTCCCCCACTATCCAACTGATAGCTACATATTAAACTTTAAAATGCTCATCGATTTCCACCAGTAGGCAGTAATAGTTAGCGATTCCACAATAATCATGAATCGCGCCGTAAGAGCGTTCAAAGACGAATGTCACTATCCCTAACCATTGCTGTCTATTCCCTTTTCTAAACAGATTATTGCATGGCAATCTCCCCTGAAACAATCTGATATAGGACTCTATAAAAACAACATATCGTTTAGAATCCATCAGTATAATGTATCAAATTAAAATTAAGCTCAAACTAAAATTTGTATAAATGGCAATCGGCAAAAAAAACCTGCTTTCTTTTCTAGTTGCTATATTGGCTGGCCTGGTTGGTGTCTTGATCATAGGACTGTTAGTACTGATTGTCGCCAGTGAATGGGATCTGCTTGGAGAAAGTAAAAAGATGCAGATATCGAAAACAGAATATCAACGCAAAGCACTGCGCGTGCACAAAATGCTCGCAGATGTTTCGTTACATGATGTCTGGGTATTTCAACTTTCCGCTGGATGCGGAGATCACAAACTTCGTGATTTCCGAACTCTTTGGTCAGAAAAACACATTCAGGATCTCAGCCCTGCTGTTAAGCAATTATTCAAACTCCGCAACATACTGGGCGATTTGTTAGGGTGGGACAATGCGAATCAACAAAATACGGCTTCGTCTTATGCTGGAAGGTTGACCAAAAATGAATTAGACCATTCGCTAGTTCAACCAGGGACTCCACTCATCGGTTCATTTCACGCCCTATACGAATTCGAGAACGAGGCACTGGACGAAATTGTCAACGCCACTGTACACGCATTTTCGCTGATGGCCATGGAGCGAACCGCGGAGGGCTATCGCATCTACTGGGCCATCTATATAAAAAACACCAGTCAGCTAACGCCTGTTTATATGAAAGTCATCGATCCCTTTAGAAAATTATTTGTTTACCCAGCAATTATCAATAAACTGGAACAAACCTGGAAAATAAAATATTGTTCCATCGCTAACCCGCGTGTTTAGGACACAGACTCCCAACCTGGATAGCCATTATGCCTACGCTTTCATGGTCGCTGATATCTACACATATACGGGATACACAACTCGCCTTTAACAAGCTGAAATGAAGTTAATTTTTATTTGAACTGAAAATACTATTGGATACTGCTATTTGAATCCGGACGATTATCGTTTTGATCCCCTGTATTTGGGTTGATTTCATCTATGTCATCGAAAATTTCATCGGTTCCATTAGTTCGCGTTGTTGTCGATTTGCTTGATGGATTGCTAAACGCATTATTCAACGATTGAACCAATTCCTTCGACTGCTCAAGGATGGACAAGATTTTCATGTGTACTTGGTTATTCCACCCTATTGGGCGCGTAACAGGCAAAAAGATCCGCAGAAACGTTGTATTTTGGTCAAAAGCAAACTCGAGATTTTCGGCCAAATTAAGCTCTATCCTGCGTTTTTGAAGCTGTTTTCGAATACGCTTTGCAAAAAATTCGCTAACATAATAGTGAAAAAGCGTCATCACTAAAATCAAAATGCCTAGTTCAACCTGCACAAATGACGGTTGAATGAGGAACCCCAGTAATCCGGAATAAAACGCGAGGAACCCAACGCCACCAATAATTGTAAACGCAATCGCTGCATCTGATAAATGAACGAGTTTCTTCCACCGTTTAAGTGCATCCCAAACTTCTGGAATTGCAATTTTATCGATTTCGCGTGCGGTATTTTCTAACGCACTCAAAATTCGATAGGCTCTTTCGTTCCCGACAGTGTTTATCCGCTCATAGATATCCTTCAAGTCAAAATCCCGCTTCTTTTCAAACTGCTGGCGTATATTGGCATCTTCAATCGGGATAGCAGCATCTTCGGAATAGATCATAAAAAACCGTCCCGCAGTCAGACCGTTTTCTGATAACGCCCGTTGCCAAGCCGACACAACATGCTCAGGATTGTCTTCTCGTGCAGTTGCGTCCATCTGATTTAGGATATACACAAACTTGTTCGAATCGTGCCGCTTAATCGTATCCGCCACTAAGTGTTTCAGCGTATCTCGCATTGCACCGACTTCCGGCCGCCTCGCATCGAAAAAAATCAGGACCAAATCCGATAAATCAATGATATGCTTAGCCACCCGTAAGGTAGCTGTTCGCTGAGAGTCCGCATCAAATCCTGGAGAATCGATTACAATTTTTCCTTTAAGGTGCTCGCTTGGACAAGTTTTAAGTTGAAGATAGGCATTAATCCGCTGCCCCTCGCCTTTCGCAACATCTTCAATCCGCGTACTAATCTGGTAAAAAGGAAAACGAGGATCAGCGTCCAGAGCAGAACCGGGAAGAGTTACTGTTTCTTTATCGGAACTATAATGTAAAACGGTAAATTTCTCATCGACTGCCTGACTGCCGGTACGCTGTATTTTCAGACCTAGGTATTGGTTGATAAAGGTCGATTTTCCCGCTGAAAAGGTACCAAGAACGGATATCAGGGGCCACCAGGATATTCTCCATGCAGTCGACTCGTCCATTTCAATCAATCGCAGATCGTACGCAATATTATCTAAGTCATGAAATGCCTTCGCTGCCTCTAACAAAATAGGGTTTTCATCTTCGAGATGTTTCTCCAAATTTTGAAGGTATTTACTGATTACTTTCTGTCTCATAACAATCCATTTACTCTTTCGATTATTGAGTTATCCGGTGCTGACTGAAATGCAAACGATACTTTTACGGAAAGATAATACATTAGACAAACGGGGTCAGACAAATGAAGCACCAGGTAAACCCACCGCTATATAATAAGTAGTTGTGCGTTTTGGTATTATTTCGGAGCTACCGGCTATTGCACCAAACATATGCTGGATCACATAACCAGAGCTAATGGCAAAACTCTTTCCTTAAAATTCAGGGTGCTATATCTCTCTAATTTACATAGATAGGTATCATGGACCATAGCACGAACATACTTGCCTATTGTAAGAACAGATATGAGGCAGGGGGCGATACCGACCAAATCGATGAAACCAAAACAATTTCGGATGTAGGTCATCCACAGTCAAAGACGGAAGGTATTGTTTTGCGAATTCAATAACAACCAACGAGCCCATGTCAGCTTCGCCAATTATTGTTGCTTGGGTTTTCATTAATTAAACATCAAAACCGAGTACAACATTAGTTTAGCCCTAATTGCTCTAAAATGGATCAGCGTCCTTTCCCTACTGAAGAAACCGACGATCAATATTTCAATTCCGTAATATTCAAAAATTGGTCAAGGGACTCCGGATTGGCAAGGGCCTCTTTATTCCTAATGGCACGCCCGTGGACGATATCCCTCACCGCCAATTCGACCGTCTTGCCACTTTTGGTCCGGGGAATATCGCTGACCTGAATAATCTTTGCCGGAATATGTCGAGGGGACGAATGGGCTTTTATCTGTTTCTTTATTTTCTCCGTCAAAGCTTCTGTAAGTACCACATCCTGACGCAACATAACGAATAAGATTACCCGACAATCGCCCTTCCACTCCTGACCAATTACTAAACTATCCACAACTTCATCGATTTGTTCCACGGGCCGATAAATTTCTGCAGTACCAATTCTGACCCCCCCTGGATTCAATATCGCATCAGAACGTCCGTGGATTATTAAACCATCATGCTCGCTGAGTTCAACATAATCTCCATGACACCACACCCCTGGATATTTTTCGAAATATGCTGCTCGATACTGTTGCTGATCCGGGTCATTCCAAAAACCAACAGGCATAGAAGGAAAGGGTGCCAAGCACACCAGCTCTCCTTTTTCCTGACGAACCGAGAGTCCATTTTCATCCAACACCTCCACTTTCATTGCCAACCCCCGGCACTGAATTTCTCCCCGACGCACAGGAAGAATCGGACATCCCAGAACAAAGCAAGAGATGATGTCCGTCCCGCCAGAAATCGAGGACAGACAAACATTTGATTTCACCGAATGATAAACAAAATCAAAACTTTCGGCGACCAACGGTGATCCAGTTGACAATATGGTTTTTAAAGATGAAAGATCGTGACTTTGGAATGGCACACAACCAGACTTCTTGATCCGATCGATATATTTGGCGGAAACACCAAAAATATTGACCTGGGTTTCATCAACCATATCGAAAAGAGTGGTAGATGATGGATAAATAGGAGATCCATCATAAAGCACCAGCGTTGCAGCCGAGGCCAAAGCCGAAACTAGCCAGTTCCACATCATCCAGCCACAAGTGCTAAAGTAAAAAAGTCGATCCTTTGGGTGTATATCGACATGAAGTAGGTGCTCTTTTAAATGCTGAAGCAAGGTACCGCCAACACTATGGACAATGCATTTCGGAACCCCAGTAGTTCCGGATGAATAGAGGATAAAAAGCGGATGACCGAAGGAAACCTGCTCAAATTCGATGGGCATATTGCCCGAAAAATTCGCCACATAATCGTCCCACCCGGTGATCACACTATTTTCAGAGGCTTGATGGCTTTGGATATAAGAAACCATAATAGCCTTCTTGATAGATGGAATAGCGTTGACCACACGGTTGATCAGCTTCGAGGTGTCGAATACTTTGCCATTAAAAAAATAACCATCGCAAATAAACAATAATTTCGGTTCTATCTGACCGAAGCGGTCTATAATCCCTTGAACTCCAAAGTCGGGCGAACAACTTGTCCACACCGCGCCGATACTGGCAGTAGCCAGCATGGCGATAATTGCTTCTGGCATATTAGGCAGTACGCCGGCAACTCGATCTCCCGGATTAAGACCATCTCGGCGTAATGCTTGAGCTACCTGCGATACACATGAATATAATTCACCATAAGTAAGACTGCGTTTTTGTCGATCTTCACCCCAAAAAATAATCGCGCATTCATTATCGTTTCGCTTCTTTAGCAAGTTTTCAGCATAGTTCAAACGCGCTTGCGGAAACCATTTAACCCCCAGCATTTTTTCTCCGCCAATCAAAATATCGTTACCCTTTTTTTTGGCGATAACAGAGGAAAAGTCCCAAAATGTACTCCAAAACGCCTCAGGGAAATCTATCGACCATTGATATAATGATGCAAAATCAAAAACATCTGTGCCTTGGTCCGCCCTCACTCTCGCCATAAAACGCGTTAGATTAGCGGCTTCGATACGTTGGGGGGATGGCTGCCAGAGTATGGGATTCATTTATATTTCCACAAGGAGTTGATTTCCTAGATTGGCCACTATAAAGCCAGGTTCAAGCTAATAACAGGCTTACCCTTGTAATGTCTATAACAAGAAACTTACCAAAGATTAAACGCAGATCAACAAAGGAACACAAACATTTGATAAAAAAGTACAACAATCAACCAAGAAACTATCCCAGGATAAAGCTCTGTAATTCAGTATACAGTCTTACCCATATCCTTTTACCCTTAAGAAAAAATTAGTTGTTCAGGATCGATTCTATTTAGTTTAAAACATAAGGAAAAGACATGCGATTTACTTGTACCCACGAGTATTTTTAACACTGAATATAACTAAAATATAGGTGAGCGAAATAGTTTAAATAAAAAAGTTCCTTTAGATAGCATATTCTATGAAATAATAATTCTTTGTTTTATACATGATTGAGGGAAATTTTGACTAACCTACCGACCGGATTAAAATACGCTGAATCCCACGAATGGGCAGACCTTGATGAACAAAACATCGTAAAAGTAGGTATTACTGATCACGCTCAAGAGGAGCTAGGAGACTTAGTTTTTATCGAACTGCCAGAAATTGGAAACCGGGTATCCGCTGGAGAACAATGCGCCGTTGTGGAATCCGTTAAAGCGGCATCTGATATTTATAGTCCAGTTTCAGGGGTGATAGTGGAAGTGAATGGAGCACTATTGGATAGCCCCGAAAAAGTTAATGACGATGCCTTCTCCGCATGGTTATTTTCTGTAAAAATAGATAATGCGGATGAGCTAGAGAAATTGATGGATGCGGACGGTTATAACGCTATGATCAACGCATAGATCTAACCACAACCGAACCTAGTTCATTGACTTCAAAGAGCGCTTCGCTTAGGAAAACTCCCCTTTTCCTCCTGCATATGGAAAGCAATGCGCGCATGGTAGAATTTGCAGGCTATGAAATGCCTGTCCATTTTCAATCTGGCATCATCAAGGAGCATTGCCACACCCGTGCTCACGCGGGCTTGTTTGATATTTCTCATATGGGGCAGATTAGGGTAAGTGGCGATAATGTAGGTACGTCATTGGATCGACTGGTACCGGGTGATATTTCAAATCTCCAGTTGAATCGCCAACGCTATACTTGGTTAACGAACGACCAAGGTGGTGTCATCGATGACTGTATGATCACTAATCGTGGAGATCATTTATTGATTGTGGCTAATGCTTCCCGAAAGAAACACGTACTTAACCACTTAAAGGCTAATCTCATCGAGTGCAGTATCGCTGAACTCAAAGATAGAGCCTTGTTAGCTCTGCAGGGTCCTAAAGCATCTAAAGTTATTGAGCGATTCGTGCCGAAAGCCAAGCACTTGCCCTTCATGTCTTCGGCTTCATCCTCTATCCAGGGTGCCGATTGTATAATGAATCGGTGTGGATATACCGGGGAAGACGGGTATGAAATAATGGTACACAGTGATCAAGTCGAGGAAATAGCTCGCCTGTTTATTGCTCAAAAGGAGGTTGAACCTATTGGATTGGGCGCTCGAGACTCGCTGCGACTGGAAGCAGGCCTATGCCTATACGGACACGACATAGATGAAAACACATCGCCAATAGAAGCTGGTTTAGATTGGGTGATCGCGAAAAAATACCTTGGAAGAAATGCCCAGCCGGCAATATTCCCCGGGGCTAACAAAATACTTCGAGACATTCGGGAACGGCCAGTTTGTAAGCGGGTAGGCCTCGTTTCTGAAGGAAGAATACCGGTTAGGGAAGGTGCACAGCTTTTTAATAAAGCCGGTGACATCGTCGGTCGCGTCACCAGCGGTGGTTTCGGTCCCACGGTAAACAGCCCTGTAGCAATGGGTTATTTGAACACTAAATTCGCACAACCCGGTACGCTGTTGGATGCAATGGTTCGAAATCGCCTCCATCCAATTTCCGTCGTTAACCTACCTTTTGTCCCTCATCACTATCATAAATAGACCCATGTCGGATTCACTTCGGAAATCCTTAAAAGAGTTGGAAATGGGTGGCGATTTTATACGCCGTCATATTGGTCCTAACTCTAGACAAATTGGGCAAATGCTCGAATATTTGAACTTAAGCTCCTTGGAGGAACTGATAGACAAGGCGGTACCTCAAAATATTGTTTCCCATGAGCCGCTATCGTTAACATCTAATTTCAGTGAAACCGCAGTACTTAACTACAAACGTAAGATGCGCTCCCGCAATAAAGTTTTTGTGTCGATGATTGGGATGGGATATTACGATACTATCATGCCCGAGGTCATCAAACGCAATGTTATGGAAAATCCGGGGTGGTACACCGCGTATACACCATATCAAGCTGAAGTCAGCCAAGGGCGATTGGAAGCATTGTTGAATTTTCAACAAATGATCGTCGATCTCAGCGGTATGGAATTGGCCAATGCATCGCTGTTGGATGAGGCGACTGCCTGTGCGGAAGCGATGGCAATGGCGAAACGGGTATCAAAGAGTACATCGAAAAATTTTTTTGTAGATCGAGATTGCCATCCGCAAAACATTGCTGTAGTCGAAACCCGAGCTAGAGGATTAGGATTTGAGATTGTTGTAGGAGATCCCTACTCAGACTTAGAACTCCATGATGTTTTCGGCGTATTGATTCAATATCCTGGATCAAGTGGTGAAATCAGAGATTTCCAACAAATTTCTCAACAAGCTCATGCCAAAGCGGCAGTGCTGATAACGGCTGCTGATCTTTTAAGCTTGGTTCTATTAAAGCCGCCAGGTGAATTGGGTGCTGATATCGTTGTTGGAAGCGCCCAGCGTTTTGGTGTACCAATGGGCTACGGTGGTCCCCATGCTGCTTTTTTTGCCACCCGTAATATTTTCAAGCGATCCATTCCAGGACGGATCATTGGAGTTTCGGTTGATAACTTGGGAGATCCAGCGTTACGTATGGCCTTGCAAACTCGGGAACAGCATATCCGGCGAGATAAAGCGACTAGTAATATTTGTACGTCCCAGGTTTTGTTGGCAATTATTGCAGGGTTTTACGCCATCTATCATGGACCAGAAGGGCTAAAACTAATCGCGGGTCGGATTCACCGATTAACTCAGCTTTTAGCCGATGGATTGATTAAACTAAATATTAATGTAGTTAATAAAGCTTTTTTCGATACTGTTCTGGTCAATGTTCCCGGAAGGGCTCGGCGCATTGCTGCAAAGGCTCGCGAATCGAAAATTAATTTTCGAGAAATAGACGCCGACCATTTGGGGGTTTCATTTGATGAAACCACAACTCGACATGAGCTACGAACCGTCTGGCAAATTTTCTCATCACATGCTGGTGAAATGCTCAAGATCAAGGAGATGGATATAAAGTCGGAAGAGTGTATTCCACAGAAACTCCTTCGAACCGATGAATTTCTAACGCATCCAGTATTTCACCTGTATCACTGTGAAACCGAAATAATGCGCTATATGCGCAAATTGGCACGGCGCGATATCGCCTTGGACCGATCGATGATTCCGCTTGGCTCGTGTACCATGAAACTAAATGCAGCTACCGAATTACAAGCGCTATCCTATCGCGAGTTTAACGCACTTCATCCTTTCGCTCCCTTGGAGCAAACCCAGGGTTACCAACAGTTGTTCGAAGAACTAGAAGAAATGTTGTGCGACTTGACTGGTTTCGATGCTTTTTCGTTTCAACCCAATGCTGGTTCTCAAGGGGAATATGCGGGTTTGCTTGTGATCCGAAAATTTCAAGAAAGTGAGGGTGAAGGAAATAGGAATGTCTGCCTCATTCCAGCCTCCGCCCATGGTACTAACCCTGCAAGTGCGACGCTTGCGGGTCTTAGCGTTATCGTAGTCGCGTGTGACTCAGCTGGAAACGTTAGCCTTGAGGACCTCAAGGCAAAAGCAATGGAACATGCCGACCATCTTTCGGCTTTGATGATAACCTACCCATCAACCCATGGAGTTTTCGAAGAAGCATTTTGTGATATCTGTCGAATTGTTCATGACGCGGGTGGACAGGTCTATCTCGATGGTGCAAATTTTAATGCCCTGGTGGGAATTTCCAGGCCGGGATTAATTGGTGCCGATGTCGCTCATATTAACCTACACAAGACCTTCAGCATTCCACACGGCGGTGGTGGGCCTGGTATGGGGCCTATAGGGGTCCTTGGTCATCTCGCACCGTTTCTTCCAGATCATCCCGTGGTTGGTGGTGTCAATCCTGATGCGGCAAAGTCGGGTACCATTGGAACCGTATCAGCTGCACCCTGGGGATCGGCTAGCATTTTGACAATACCATGGGCTTATATCGCGATGATGCGGGCGGGCGGGTTGAAGCAAGGTACTTTGACCGCAATATTGAGCGCCAACTATATCGCCAAACAACTTTCTTCCCATTATCCTGTTTTGTATACAGGAAAAAATAGCATGGTTGCCCACGAATGTATTATCGATCTTCGTCCAATCAAGGCTGCCTGTGGAATTACTGTCGATGATGTGGCGAAAAGGTTAATTGACTACGGATTCCATGCCCCAACAATGTCCTTTCCAGTTGCCGATACATTGATGATTGAACCTACTGAAAGCGAAAATAAACGAGAATTGGACCGTTTTTGTGAAGCGATGATTGCTATTCGAGGCGAAATTTCTGCAATCGAAAAGGATGAATGCAATCCGGTTAATAATCTTTTGCGCAACGCCCCCCATTCCCACAAGCTTTTTTTAAAGGACAAATGGGATTTTCCGTACAGCAAAAAGCAAGCATTTTTCCCGATTTCCGGTTTGGAAAACGATAAATTCTGGCCACCTGTAAGCCGAATTGACAATGTATCAGGAGATCGCAACTTAGTCTGTACCTGTCCATCAATTTCGTCATACCAAGACAACTAAAAACCAATTTTTTGCTCTAGGGAAAAGTTAAAATACCTTTATCCGTTAACCGAAAATTCAATTATGGCAGCACAAAATCGAACAGGTATAGATCGGCTATTCGCAGCCACATCAAACTCTTTAGTGGGAATACGTTCAACCTGGCGGCATGAAGAAGCGTTTCGCCAGGAGGTATTCATATTTTTGCTTGCGGTCCCGGTTGGCTTTTGGTTAGGATCGGATCGTGTTGAAAGAGCGCTGCTGATTGGGAGTGTCGCACTTATTCTTATAGTAGAATTGATTAATTCTGCGGTGGAAGCAACCGTGGACCGAATCGGGCTGGAACATCACGAGCTATCCGGTCGGGCCAAGGATGCGGTTTCGGCAGCAGTATTGTTGACCATACTATTGGCTGGCGTAATCTGGTTGTCGGTTTTGTTGTAGTAAAACTCTATTCAGTGCAACCCAATTTTGGTCTAGAACAGCGTTAATAATGCTTGTTTACACGCGTAAACTGTGAGTTTTTCCTTGTTCTGAAACAAAATCAAGGTATCCTAGATTGTTAGATTTTAGTTTTAAAGACAAGGAGAACGAGGAATTATGAAAGCACTCATTTGCGGATCAATCGCCTATGACACGATAATGGTGTTCCAAGACTGCTTTAAAAATCACATACTGCCAGACCAGGTGCATATTTTAAATGTTTCGTTCTTAGTGCCGGAGTTACGTCGGGAATATGGAGGCTGTGCTGGAAACATTGCTTATAACCTCAAACTTTTGGGCGGCTCGCCGCTACCCATGGCGGCTGTAGGCCAAGATTTTGGACCCTATTCGGAATGGATGACCCAATGCGGAATTCCTCAGGAGCATATTTGGGAAGTAGAAGATAGCTATACGGCACAAGCCTATATCACCACTGATATGGACGACAATCAGATTACTGCATTTCATCCCGGCGCTATGAATTTTGCCCATGGGAAAAAAATACAGGTGAATAGCAATGTAAATATCGGCATTATTTCACCCGACGGAAAGGACGGCATGGAACAGCACGCAACACAATTCGCCGACGCTGGAATTCCATTTATTTTTGATCCAGGCCAAGGGTTACCGATGTTCAATGGAGAGGAATTGAAGCGATTTATAGATCAGGCAAGCTGGGTTACTTTAAATGGCTATGAAGCACAGTTGGTGCAGGAACGTACTGGCCTGTCCCCGAAACAAATAGCCGAGCGTGTTAAGGCGGTCATAGTAACCCACGGAGGGGATGGCTCTGAAATCTTTACACAAGAACAATCCTATGAAATTCCAGTGGCAAAACCTAATAAGGTTGTCGATCCGACCGGGTGCGGTGATGCTTACCGAGCAGGGTTAATTTATGGATTATTGGAAGGTATGGATTGGAAAACAATAGGTCGTATTGCTTCATTGATGGGTGCAACCAAAGTCGAATCCAGTGGCACTCAGAATCATTCGTTCGAAATGACTTCGTTCAGGGATCGGTTTCGAAACAATTTTGGGTACGCTTTATAGGTGTGAAAAATACAAAAAGATTATTAGGGATTATGGCTCGGTTGCGTGATCCAGAATGTGGATGTCCATGGGATATAAAGCAGGATTTCTCTAGCTTAATCCCCTATCTGATAGAAGAAGCCTATGAAGTAGTCGATGCAATCGAACGGAAAAACCTCCAAGATTTGCAGGAAGAACTGGGAGATTTGTTGTTACAGGTCGTATTTCACTCACAAATTGCGCAAGAGCAAAATCTATTTGATTTCGAAGCGGTCGCTGGATCTATTTGTGACAAACTCACGCGCCGTCATCCCCATGTATTTAGTGATATCCGCTATGACAATGATGAACAACGAACATTAGCCTGGGAAGCCGCCAAAGCAGATGAAAGATCCAGTAAAAACGGTGACTCCAGACCACCTAGTGTACTAGATGGAATTATCGACAGCCTACCAGCTTTAATGCAAGCTGAAAAAATTCAAAATCGGGTCTCTAGACATGGTTTTGACTGGCCTGAAGTAGCTCCCGTATTCGCTAAAGTCGAAGAAGAACTAGACGAGGTGCGTGAAGCATTTGAATCAGGCAATGCTAAGGACATTCGAGAAGAAATAGGTGATTTATTGTTTGTTGTGGTCAACCTCGCTCGCCATTTAAATGTTGAACCAGAAACTGCTTTAAAACAGGGAAACCGTAAATTCAAATCTCGATTTCACTTTATTGAACAAAAAGTTTCCCAAGCGGGGCGTAAACTTAAAGATTGTGAATTAGCCGAACTGGATGCTTTATGGGATGAGGCAAAGGTCAGTAAAAATCGATCAGATGGGATTCGCAATTAACGATTCATCATATGCGAGCACGTCAGAAAAATTAAGTTTCAACAAATGTGGAAAATTCAAAACAATCTAAAAACACTGTCATATTCCAAAAGTTAAAAACTCATCCATCGAAAAGAATTATGCAAAAACGCAACATTGTTAAAAAAAAACAACAGATTGCTGGTTTTTAGCCACAAATTTTAGTATGCTTTTTTGTTAGACAAAGGGTATTTAAAAGCACACCCACCAAAATATCCCTTAGAATGATCGAAATACAATAGGAGAAAGCGAATGAGTGTACCCCTACGCCAACAATTAAGTGTTGCTGGTTATCTTCTTAAACAGAAGATTAAATCTGTAAAGCGTTATCCATTGGTACTCATGCTAGAACCGTTGTTTCGCTGCAATTTAGCATGCGCTGGCTGTGGAAAAATTGATTATCCAGAAGAAATTCTGGATCGACGCATCAGCGTTGAGGATGCACTTGGTGCTGTCGATGAATGTGGTGCACCAATTGTATCAATCGCAGGGGGTGAACCTTTATTACATAAGGAATTACCGGAAATTGTCGAGGGGATCATCCAACGTAAAAAGTATGTGTACTTGTGCACTAATGCTCTACTCATGAAAAAACGCATGAAGGATTACACACCATCTCCTTATCTTACGTTTTCTGTGCACTTGGACGGTAACCGTGACCGTCACGATCAATCAGTTTGTCAGACAGGTGTTTTTGATCGGGCAGTCGATGCCATTAAAATGGCGATGGAACAGGGATTCCGTGTGACGGTAAACTGCACACTCTTTCAGGGAGAAACTTCAGAGGAAGTCGCCGATTTTTTAGATTATGTAACCGAGCTTGGGGTCGAAGGTATTACCATGTCCCCAGGGTTTAGTTATGAAAAAGCGCCTCAACAAGGAATATTTATAAAAGGGAAATCGGTTAAAGAATTATTTCGAGGAATTTTCAAGTTAGGCAAAGGACGTAAGTGGCAATTGAACCATTCCAGTCTGTTTCTCGATTTTTTGGCTGGGAATCAAAGTTATAATTGTACGCCTTGGGGTAACCCGACACGCAATGTATTTGGATGGCAAAAACCGTGTTATCTGCTTGTGGATGAAGGTTATGCATCAAGCTTTAAGGGCTTGATGGAAGAAACGAATTGGGAGAAATATGGTACCGTTAACAATCCAAAATGTGCCAACTGCATGGCTCATTGCGGATATGAAGCAACTGCGGTTGAAGACGCCTTAAGAAATCCGCTTAAAGCAGCGTATGTCTCGTTAATGGGGCCACGAACCGAAGGCCCCATGGTTCCGGCACCGGAAGCGAAATACGATGACTATGTAACGCCAGTTTCTGGGCCGGTTGTCAGTTTAGAGACCGCAGATTAAGCACCAAATAACGTCTAGTAGGGGGCAAACAAGCCCCAGAAGGCATTACAATGGAAACTAACCTTTGGCCGTCCCCTCTTGTGCGCCAGTTTTTGCCAGGTCACTATTCTCGTCTCATGCTGGCAAGCTTGGTGGTATTGGGGACCTATTGATATCAATAGGGACTATATATCAGAAAACCTTTCCGATGTTGGTGTCGTTATCCCCACTGGATGCGAAACAGAAGCAATTTTACAAACGCTGCGGTTAAAAAGCCCAACGCTTAACATTTGTTTAATGGTAATAATTTGATCGGTTTAACCGTACAGGTCGTCGAACATTCTTATTATTAACCTAAAGATAGTCCTTAATCCCACAATTGAACCCAGATGGAGTAGAAAACTCCAAACGGACAACTTTAAGTATCAAACAGTTTACCTCAACTGACCCTACTTCTTGATGCCGATATCAAATTAAGCCCAAGGTTTAACAACGATTCGATGGTTACCATTCAAGATCTAGGTTATTTTTTGTTCCAGAAATATGGTGATCAACTCCGCTATCACCTACCAAAGCATTACCTTTTAGCATTAATCGCGTTTAAAAATTATGTTACGAACAAATTTCCAAATCTTTAAGAATCGTGCTATCTGCGCAGCAGTATTGGTGTTGCTTGGGGTTCATTCCGTTAAAACCCAAGCCACGGACGAAACACCTCAATCCGCTGTTAAAGTTGTAGAAAGTTTTCAACGCCATTTACTCGATGCGATGAAACAAGGCGATGAGATGAATTTCGAAAACCGGTTCAAATTCCTCGACAAAATTGTGAGATCGACCCATGCCGCACCTAAAATCTCGGAAATCGTTTTAGGACGCAAACATTGGAAGAACCTGACTGAAGAGCAAAGAAAGGAATTTATTGAGGTGTTTACCCGCTTAAATATTGCTACTTATGCTCATCATTTTAAGTCATACTCAGGCGAGTCTTTTGAATTCATATCGAAACAAAAAACCCGTCGAGGTAACATGCTCGTTAGGACTGTTTTTGTAGAATCCAATGGCAATGAAGTACAATTCGATTATCTGATGATAAAGACTGATGGACGATGGCTGATCATCAATATTAAAGCCGATGGTGTAAGTGATTTGGCTGTTAAGCGCGCCGAATATACGAATGCGCTTAAACTCGAAGGATTTGATGCTTTGCTGGAAAAACTTAAAAATAAAACTTTGAAATATACCAAAGCGGGTTAACAGGTGTGAAACGTGCCAACTGAACAATGGAGCGGCAATGTTAAGTCTGTAAAATCCATTATATGGGTCGTTCTTGCTTTATTTTTAGGTGGCTGTGCAACAACGTCAGGCGATAAATCGGACATAGACCCCTATGAGGGTTTTAATCGGACGATGTATTCCTTTAATTCCACTGTAGACGAACATATTGCAGAGCCTGTCGCCGGAGCGTATACGACGGTTACCCCTGAAGTCGTTCAAACGGGAGTGTCAAACTTCTTCCAAAATTTATCCAACATCAATGTTATCCTGAATGATCTTTTACAGGGGAAGGTAGAACAAGGAATCCAAGATTCGGGACGGTTCGCCATTAATTCGACCGTCGGTATTTTGGGACTCTTTGATGTCGCTGAAAAAATCGGATGGGAGCAACACGATGAAGATTTTGGACAAACTCTAGCGGTATGGGGTGTTGATTCGGGTCCCTATTTGGTTTTGCCATTCTTCGGACCAACTACCTTAAGGGATACGCCAAGTTTTGCTGTAGATGCACTCACAAATCCTCTCCTTACTCTGTATCCAGCGCTGATAGGGCTAGATTTTGTTGATACTCGAGCCAGAGCAGATGGCTCTATACAATTTGTAAATGAGGCCGCTTTGGATCCTTACGTATTTACCCGTGAATCGTTTTTACAATGGCGAAATTTTCTGATTAATGACGGGGAAACACCCGTCGACAAGATAGATGATGATATTGAAGATATGCTGTTCGAAGATGAGGAACTCGAAGACATTAGCGCACCGACATCTATCGAAGTAGATTCCAACAACACCCAGAAAACTGTATCGGAAACCCCAGAACTGAATGACAGCAAACAGACTCGACCGATTTCAGCGGACTTGTTGTAGCTCTAATACCGAACCAAGGAATGAATCCAGCGATCAGACAATACCTCTCTACCGTTTAAAAAATCCAACTCAACCACAAAAGCGCATGCCACAACTTGCGCTCCAAGACGTTCCACCAAGTCGCAACTGGCCTTCGCAGTACCCCCTGTAGCTAAAAGATCATCAATTAATAAGACTCTATCCTCACTTCCCAAAGAATCGGTATGGGCTTCCAAGGAAGCAGAGCCATATTCAAGGTCGTAGGATACACTTTTGACATTGTGGGGCAATTTTCCCGGTTTTCGCAGTGGAATAAACCCTACCCCAAGCTCCCAAGCCACCAGAGAACCAAATATAAAACCACGCGCCTCCATTCCTGCCACAGCCGTTATTTTTCGACCTAAAAACGGAAATAGTAACTGATGCACCGCTAGACGTAAGGTCGCGGGATTCTTAACTAGCGGTGTAATATCCTTAAAGTTGATTCCAGGCTTCGGAAAATCTGGTACTTCTCGAATTTCAGACTTTAGACGATTCACTTCTCGCTACGAAATCAATCGATCTTTGGTTTTAGCTTCAGAGGAATATTTCTGTTGGTGCATAAAATGCTCAATATTCTTAGCGACCCCAGCTGCGTCAAGTTCACCGCTAGCCAAGCAATCCTCCCGACTACCATGTTCGATAAAAAGATCTGGCAAGCCTAGATTCAATACAGGTATCTGAGCCTGATGGGCGAGTAGAAATTCATTCACTCCACTACCTGCACCACCCGCAACCGAGTTATCTTCGATCGTCACCAATGCATCATGATTTTCAACCAATTCCAAAATTAACTTCTCGTCTAGTGGTTTCACGAATCGCATATTGACGACAGTGGCATTGAGTGGACCGGCTACCTTCTCTGCCAGTGACACCATAGCACCAAACCCCAACAATGCAATCCGTTGGCCTCTTTGGCGAACCTCCGCTTTACCAATAGGTAATTGGGCCATTTCCATATCTACGGGGACTTCGGGACCTTTCCCTCGAGGATACCGAACCGAGGCCGGTCCATCATGGCAAAAACCCGTGTATAGCATCTGACGACATTCGTTTTCATCCGCTGGGGCCATAATCACGATGTTCGGAATACAACGCATATAGGAATAATCAAAACTCCCCGAATGGGTTGGGCCATCGGGTCCAACAGGTCCAGCCCGATCAATGGCGAATAAAACCTGGAGGTTCTGTATCGCTACATCGTGTATCAGCTGATCATAGCCACGTTGCAAAAATGTGGAGTAGATAGCAACTACCGGCTTATAGCCTTCACAAGCCATTCCTGCAGCAAGCGTCACACAATGTTGTTCGGCAATCGCCACATCAAAGTACCGTTTTGGAAATTGCTGTGCAAATTTCACCAACCCCGAACCCTCCCGCATTGCCGGAGTGATCCCCATTAAGCGTTTATCTCGCGCCGCCATATCACATAGCCACTGGCCAAAAACCTGGGTATATGTGGGGGTACCTGGCTTGGATTTAGGTAAGTGGTCTTGGGTTGGATCGAACTTAGAGACCCCATGATATCCTACCGGATCTTTTTCTGCCGGCAAATAACCTTTACCTTTCCTGGTCGCAATATGAAGAAATTGCGGCCCATTCATCTCACGTATATTTCGTAGAGTACCCACCAAAGTTGGCAAGTCATGCCCATCGATTGGGCCAATATAATTGAAGCCTAGTTCTTCAAAGAGCGTACCAGGGGCCACCATACCTTTAACATGCTCTTCAGCCTTTCGAGCCAACTCCCAAGCGTTGGGCATGACGCTGAGTACTTTTTTACTTTCTTCCCGAACAGTCGAATACAGTTTACTTGAAAGTATCTTAGCTAAGTAGTTATTTAATGCTCCAACATTAGGCGAAATCGACATTTCATTGTCGTTAAGAATGACCAGCAAGTTGGTATCCAAGGAACCTGCGTGGTTCAAGGCCTCAAAAGCCATACCCCCCGTCAGCCCACCATCACCAATAATCGCTACCATACGCTGATCCCGACCGTCCTGTGCAGCCGCTAATGCCATACCCAGAGCTGCGCTGATGGAAGTACTGGAATGGCCAACACCAAAGCTATCGTATTCACTTTCACCACGCTTAGGAAAAGGCGTCAAACCATCCTTTTGCCTGATGGTCTCCAACTGTTTTCGACGACCCGTGAGAATCTTATGAGGGTAGGCCTGGTGTCCAACATCCCAGACCAGTTTATCGCGGGGCGTGTCGAAAATGTAATGGAGTGCAACAGTCAATTCTATTGTCCCTAGCCCAGCGGCTAAATGCCCCCCAGACTGGCTTACACTCTCTAACACAAAAGCGCGGAGCTCATCAGCCAACGGTATCAGCTGTTCTTCGGGCAAACGGCGCAATTGTTCTGGGAAATCGGTTCCACTTAAAAGTGGGTACGGGTTTGTTGAATTCATGGGCTTATGGCGATATTCGAAACATTGCTGAGAACCTTCTCAAGACCTACTGCAATGCCATTATCTAATGCATCATTTAAGCTTTCAAGATAATTCGGCATCGGAGTCCCAATCTTTTTCCTGTGGGCTTTCTGGAGTATGCGCCTATTATTAAACAGCGTCCAAGTAAACTAACTGCGACGCTGGATAATATAGAGGGAAAGCGCCCTCAATAGGTTTGCCTCTTCCCCAAAATTTGCAAGGCTTTTAATTGCCTCATCATGGAGTTCTTGTGCTTTTTCTTTGGCATTTGCTAAACCAAGTAAAGCCGGGTAGTTAGGTTTATTATTTTCCCGATCTTTTCCTTGTGTTTTTCCAAGAGTCTCTGTATCGCTTTCTTCATCGAGGATATCATCTTGAATTTGAAAAGATAAACCAATACATTTGGCATAGTGATCCAGATTACTCACTAGATTTTTGTGTGCATTTGAGCATGCAAGTGTGGCTAGTTTGACACTCGCACGTATCAACGCACCTGTTTTGTGAATGTGCATATTTTCCAATGCAGGCAAATCAATATTCTGTCCAATGGCATCCAAATCAATCGCTTGTCCCCCAACCATACCGTACGAGCCACTAGCGGTAGCCAGGCTTTCAATCATTTTTAGACGATTTTCCGCAGATACGGTCATCACTTTGTCCGTAGCCAATGCGAAAAAAGCCAACGTCTGTAACCCGTCCCCAACCAAGATCGCGGTAGCTTCGTCGAATTTGATATGACAGGTGGGTTTTCCACGTCGCAAATCATCATCGTCCATCGCTGGTAAATCATCATGAACTAACGAATAAGCGTGAATCAATTCAACCGAACAGGCAACCGCATCTAGTCGATCCAGGCTCAAACCCAACGCAATTCCGGTACCGTAGGTCAAAATTGGCCGCATACGTTTACCCCCATTCAATACGGAGTAGCGCATTGCTTCATGCAGCCTTTTGGGCTGCTTATGGGTTGCTGGCAACCAACGTTCCAAAGCGGCATCCACTCGCATGCGGCAGTCTCGAGTGAATTCCTCCAAAGCGATATCAGCACTCATCGGCAAACGGTTTTAGGCTAAGATCACCATTTTCCTCAAGCAATATCTGTACTTTTTGTTCCGCTTCTCCTAATGCTTTTTGACACGCCCGCGTGAGTTGTACACCCCGCTCAAATGCTTTAAGAGAATCTTCTAGTGAACTGTTACCCTGCTCGAGACCTTCAATCAGTTGTTCCAATTCCGTTAACGATTCCTCGAATCGCAGCGGACTCTTTTTCCGACTCATGAAAATTTTGTATTTATGTTAACGATTTAACATTATATAGTTGCATAATTGAAAATCAAATAACAGGTATTTCACTCGAGTTAGTAAAATAATTTAGTCGGGTATGAAGGATCGAAAAGTAGTTTTTTAAAAATTAAAGAGGACAGGATTATGATTGGAACAATTACCTCATTGTTAGTAGGTTATTGGTTTTACCAAAGTGCTCAAAAAGTAAATGAAAATCCATTTAGATGGTTGGCGGTGGGAATGATTTTCTATTATGGCACCAGAATTGTGTGGACTTACGCTATTGTAAGACCCTTGATGGGCCAGTCTTTTTATCAACATTCGATGATGACCGGCGCCATAATAGAATCAACAGCCATCCTTGTCGGAGTTATAGTAGTAGCGTTGATTCATCGACGTTTTCTGGCATCCAGAAATTGACATTTCTCCAAGATAGGTACGATATGCTTGCCCGAATATGAAATAGAGGCGTCTCAAAACGAATCGATTTTTGAGATGGTGAAAAATTTCCATGAAAATTAATACGTTGCTATTACCAGAAAATAAAACCAAAAACCTTTGAACCTTTTTATATATATCCAGAATATACGTAGAAGTTGATACCAAACCCTAATGCTTGTTAATATTCGTTTCTCGTACTAGTCATTGCAGATAACAAGTCTTAGGGACTTTTTGCTTGTTTGCCCTCTCGATCCGACACAAATAGATGTCAGAGTGGAAACAGAGTTTCTTGTACAAATATTTGGTATGCGTATAGGGTTTAGAAACAAAGTTCATTAGTATCTTACCCGTAGAGGGAAAGAGGCTCCTTTTGGGGTGCTATTACGCACCCCTTTTTTTTGCGTATCCAAATCATATATCCTCCTTCCAAAATACTAGAAAGTTTTCCGTGAATAGAGAACCCACCACCAAGAAGCCATCTCGATAAATACTACTTCGGCACAATTATGATCTCAGATCCTATTTCAACGAAGTACCGATCCGAGGAATCGTTCGAGGACATAGAGGTAAATCTGTCCACTAGGCCCCCATAAATTTGCGTCAAAGCCATGGTCCGCCCAGTCTAATGTCACTAGCAAGTGCTTAACATTTAGTTCGGTAAGTCGCTGTGACAAACGTTGCGACTGGTGTAACCAAACCAATTCGTCACGACCGCCATGAAACAATAAAGTCGGAGGTGCTGAGGCGAGCACAAGCCGCATTGCCGAAGCTTGATGATAGGCTTCAGACTTTTCATTTGGGGTTCCTCCAAGATAATCCCTTAACAACTTATGACCGTTAATCACCCAAGGATTGCCTGGGTTATTCCAGCTATAGATCATATCTGTAGGCGCATAAAGACCGACCACCCCACGAATTGCCGGATCATGTACTCCGTATGCAACCACTAAAGCAAGCTGCCCACCAGCGGATCGGCCTAACAAAACTATACGATCCGGATCGAGTGAAAGTTGCGTTGAATGCGCTTTTAAATATCCTATAGCGGCAACTACATCGTCGCGGGCTGCAGGGAACGGATTTTCAGGCCCTTTTCGGTAATTGATTGCCGCTACCGCATAACCACGGCGCGCAAGGTAATGATTAACGGCAGGAATTTGTTTACTATCGCCAAATTGCCATTTGCCACCGTGCACAACTACTATAATGGGAAGCTGATTTCTGGGATTGTTGCGACGGTACAAATCCAATGTCAACCCAGGTTTGAAATTATGTATTTCGGGTTTAACCTTGGGTCCAGATATTTTAAAAAAATCAGAGGCGACCACCACATTAGACCGAGAAACAGCATCCACAAACAAATGCGGTACCTTTTTACCGAATGATTTCTGCACGGCATTGGAAACGTCTTGTTGCCCATAGACCGCACGAACAAGTGGACTAAGGAAAAGCGCAAAAGCTCCCAGTGCAAAAAAAAATGCCAGCCGCGACCGCAACAAATTCCACTTTCCAAATAGCAAAAGCAAAGGGCCAATCGCAGCAAAATGTCCCCACTCACTAACAAAAATGGAAGGCACCCACAGTATCTGGTGGGGCACGTGAACAACGGTCAATAACCCAAGCAAAAACAGGGTAACCGCCAAACTAAAACGCAATGTTGCGAAAAATTGGCCATGACCTCTTTTGGCATTTGGAACCATAGAATTTCTTATTGTGTTCATCACCGATTGGTCTGCTTTTATATATAATACCGTCCGAATTCTTTAACCATTCAATCAAAACACTGTATGAGAAAACACCAGCTGGACGGCCTTAGATTTGTACTATTTTTGATGGTATTCGCAACCCATTATGTCCCTAATCCAGTCAAAGTCGGATACCTTGGTTACGCATTACCAGTTTTCTTTGTCATGAGTGGATTTTTGATCACCAATGTCCTACTCTCGGCTGATGATCCGAGCCTTTTCAACCGACTAAAAGTATTTTACATCCGAAGAATTCTGCGAATATGTCCAGCTTATTATCTTGTTGTTTTTCTTCTGATTGTTATGGGTAAACTCACCTACCCTGGCCACTATCTAACTTATCTTGTTAATTTCAAACTGTTTGCGCTTAGTCTCTCACAGGATTCCTTAGCGTTTCAAGATTGGTTCGCACGAGGATGGAGAAGCGAATCAATGCATTTATGGTCACTAAGTGTCGAAGAACAATTTTACATTTTGTACCCACTTTTCCTCTATCTTACACCGATTCGCTACCGCACCTTTATGTTAGCATCACTACTGATTATCAGTATTCTGGCACGTTTCTGTTTAATCGCGCTCTATCCGAATTCATATTATGGAACCCTACTGCCCGTCTGCGCGGAATATTTTGTGTGGGGTACGCTCTTTTCTTGGTTGGAAAGTAAAAACAAACTTCGGATGCTCTCACCGTCATGGACATTGAGCCTATCAAGTGTTGTGCTCCTAGTTTTAATTAGCGCAGAATATTATCTGGGCCATCAAAAGTTTTTGCAGTTTTCTGTATCGCACTATCAAACACCCATCGCTATGAGTATGGGTTTCTTCGTTTGGGGACTATGGGCAATAAAAGATTCGCATATTGTCGCCAAAACGTTAAGTTGGAAGCCCTTAGTCTATTTTGGAGGAATGAGTTACACACTCTATCTCGTGCACCTGATTGCGGTAGACTTATTCAAATTAACGGATATCCAGCTACCTTTTTCCCAACAAACCAATACTATGGTCGGTGGTTTTTCACTCAGCATGCTGATGGCCATGGCCATATGGCATTTCTTCGAAAAACCAATGTATTCCTTAAGACATTATCTTCCCTACGCCGGAAAAGCGCGTTAATTTTTCTCTGGCAGCAAATAACTCTTCAATCTGGCCCTAAAAATCGTCACTTTAAATCTAAAAATGGGAGTTTACATGGGAAAATGAGCGCTTTTAGTGCGATGGTCGCGCGTTCGAATCGTGCACAGCCCACAATAAAAACTAGTACTTAGCGGACATTTTCATTCCACCTACTTTTTCGTTGTGTTAGTTTTGTACATTTGAGTCTTCTAGAACATCATTAAAAACATGAAGATGATTCATAATGATTATCCTCAATCCCATCCCAACCTATCTTTTTTCGGTATCTCGTGGTTGAATTTCTCAAAACCAGTGGAAATTCTTGCATTGGGACTGAGAACGACTATTGGAAAAAAAGCGCTATAATCACGAGAGGCAACTGCCCTATGTACTGAGAAGCGCCTTCTATCCTAGGCACAACAATCGAATATGTGATGTGAGACTGATACCATAATTGGGCTTCGATTTTGTTGGGAACACAGTTAGTCAAGCAAAAACGTTCACGGACAAAAAAATTGAACTACGCTGTTATTCAAAGAATTGGCGACTTCTTTGGCTTTCGTATAGCTGCACCGACAGCTTACTACTGAAGATTTGATTGCAATGATCGATACAGTGATACAGTCTACAGCGAAAGGGCAAAAAAAATCCCATACTAGGAGGCTGTTCGAGATCATTGAGCCTATTACGGAAAAACTAAATTTAGCCTTATTTTCTCATTTTTTTCGTTAAACCTGCCCTATATTCGCCTCAAATAATGAATAAATCAGCCTCAAACCAGTTTTCCCCTCGACGACTCCTATTCTCGGGCGGCCTCCTAAGCACTCTCAAGCGTGCATTAGAATAATTTGAATAAATAGAATTAAGTGCTAGGTATTTAAATTAGCAGGAGTATGGCTTTGGTTAAATTAATCAGAAATAGTAAATTTCATAATTCTCATTTGATTTTTATCGTTGTACTACTCATTGGCGTTGTCATTATTTCTGGGTGCGTGAGCCTAACGAGCGCAGACCCCTTGACGAGAATTAAAGCGTTGAGCAGCGTATCTGACCAGGATGTTTTGGCTAACGTGGCTATGTCGGATAAGGAACAGAACGTAGGTATAGCTGCAGTCAAGAAGCTCATCGACCAGAATGCCTTAGCTACGGTGGCCATGGCGGATATTTCTCCGCGCGTGATTAACGCTGCACTAAAGGAGCTCACTGACCAGAATCTCTTAGCTACGGTGGCTATGAAAGCTAAGGCAGAGTCCGCGCGTATTGCTGCTGTCGAGAAGCTTACAGACCAGAATCTCTTATCTAAAGTGGCTACAACGGATGATGATTCGAAGATAGGTATCGCTGCTGTCAAAAAACTCACTGACCAGAATGTCTTAGTTATGGTAGTTATGGCGGCTAAGCATAGGAACGTAGGCGTAGCTGCAGTCAAACTAATCACTGATCAACAGGTCTTGGTTAACGTGGCGATGAAGGCACAGGAGGGGGGCATCCGAAAAGCTGCAGTTGAAAAGCTCACTGACCAGGATATCTTGGCTAAGGTCGCTATAACGGATGATGAGTCCTACGTACGTGAAGCCGCAGTCGATAAGATCACTAACCAGAATGTTCTGGTTAAGGTGGCTATGATGGATGATAGTTCTAACGTAGGTCGAGCTGCAGTCGAAAAGCTTACTGATCAAAATGTCTTAGCTAAGGTGGCAATAAAGTCTAAGGACTCGGGGGGGCGTGAAGCGGCTGCCAAGAAACTCACCGATCAGAGAATTTTGGCTAAGGTAGCCACGACGGATGATGATACTGTCGTACGTGAAGCTGCAGTCATGAAGCTCACCGTTCAGAGTGTCTTGGCTAAGATCGCCATGATGGATGATGATGCGCATGCGAAAACACGTAAAGTTGCGGTCGAGAAGCTCACTGACCAGTATGTTCTGTCTAAGGTGGCGATAAAATCTGCGAGCGGGGAAGTACGTGAAGCTGCTGTCAAGAAGCTCACTGATCAGGCAATCTTAGCTAAGGTGGCGATGAAAAGTAATTTTACTGATGTCGCTCAAGCCGCAATCAGGGTGATCGACAACGATAACATTCTTTATCGTATCGTTAAAAAGGCAAAAACTGATTCGATAAAGGCATATGCTGTTGCGCATATAGACAGCGCCCAATATCTGAGGAAAATAATTGAAAACCGGCATGGTCAAAGACACACGCAAAACGTGGCTAAAATCAGGCTTATGAGCCTTGATCCTTTTGTGGTTCAGGCTCTTGGCAAATTGAAGATTTTCTATAACGTAAACTTTTTTGCACAAGACCATGAAAGTGAGTATAGGTCTGAAGACGCGCTTCCTCTCTACGAGAATATTAGCGTTAAAATCCAAGATGCGTCATTTTCGGATTTAGTTACCACCCATTTTGGACCACCGGCCAACTATCGAGAAAGTTTTTATTTTTCCGAAGATCGCAGTATGGCTACCAAGAAAAATTACACCAAAGTGAATCTCAACGAGGTAGCTCTTGACCTTGTCAAAAATTTGCCGGGAGAGGTGAGGTTTAAAGTTGCCAAAAATGCTAGCATGAAATTGTTAAAGGAAGCGGCGGTAAAACTCACTACACAATAGATCCTTCAGGTACAGAATTTTTGTTTGTAACCTTGCTATTTGCAGCAAGCAAGACAGAAGTATTGAGAAAAAAGATCAAATCTTTCTTTGTCATCTCATTAGATTTACCCTGCACAATTGCTTTCCCCCATTCGATAAACCGGATCTACCCTAGGCATTAGCAATCATAAATACGTTGCTGGCTTGCACACTTAAATGATTCGGTATCTTAAAAATCGATTCGCGCCACAAACCGCAATAAGTAATATAACGAGTCTCGTTTGCGACTTATAGTTTTATTCCTCTTGTCACTTTCTTGCCGTATAGGTTTCAACATTGTTTTGAGATTTTTCTCTCTTTTTTTCTGGCATGATCGGATATCAACTCACTTTTTTCAAAATTTGTATTATCCTAAATAAGTGACTTCATTACGGCAAAGAGCGTAAGCATCGGGTTCCGCAGTGGTCAAAAAATCCGCATTTAACCTTATGGGTGGCGCTAAGATTTTTTGATCCCCTGTGAAACCAATATCTTGCACTCTGTTACCCGCATTGAAGCCATGAATCGAGGCAAAATATATTGAGAAACATCAGTAATATTAATTCCGAATTTGGCGAAAACGTAACCCATGATATTTGATCAATCCGAGAAGGATACGAATGAATCCCAAACCATGGAAGCACTTGTGCCCATGGTAGACCTTTTTGCTGTGCTTGCGATTATGTTCATGATTTACTCGAGTGACGAAATCGCTGAAACCAAATTGGAAAGCGCGAAACAGGTAAAAGAGTTGGTTGCTAAAATTGAAAAGCAACAAGATGAGCAGAAAACTCGCAGAGAGCAACTTGCCAAAAAAGCGGGTAAGTCGTTACAAGAAATAAAACAAGAGAACGAGCAAAAAGCTAAAAACTTATTAGCCCAATTCACCAAAATGGTAGCCGCTCAGCAAGCTCAAACCAATGAACAATATCAACAGCTTGTAGCAAAAATAGAATATGAGCACGAGGAACAACTGGAGAAAGAAGTGGTTTCCTTGGAGCAAGAAAAACGACAAGAAGTGGAAAGAGAAAAACAACAGCTCGCGAAGGAAAAGGCTATGGCAGTAGCGACTGCCGAGGCGGAAAAGCGTCAAGCATTAGCAAAAGCAGAAAAACAGAAACAAGCCGAATTAGCCGCCAAAGAAAAAGCTGCCGAGGCAGAGAAACAGCAAGCTTTAGCGGAAGCAGAAAAGCAAAAAGAAGCTGAATTGGCCGCTAAGGAAAAGGCTGCTGAAGCAGAAAAACAGCAAGCTTTAGCAGAGGCAGAAAAGCAAAAAGAAGCTGAACTAGCCGCTAAATTAGCTGCCAAGGAAAAGGCTGCTGAAACAGAGAAACAACAAGCCTTAGCAGAGGCAGAAAAGCAAAAAGAAGCTGAACTAGCCGCTAAGGAAAAGGCCGCTGAAGCAGAGAAACAGCAAGCTTTGGCAGAGGCAGAAAAGCAAAAAGAAGCTGAACTA
>Ga0209992_10001041_pt1 | contig 32138 bp, 17 predicted proteins | sample 2SBtaG_2_FD_182564 | JGI IMG/M metagenome (GOLD analysis project Ga0209992, IMG submission 182564) | Deep subsurface microbial communities from Kolumbo volcano to uncover new lineages of life (NeLLi) - 2SBTROV12_ACTIVE470 metaG (SPAdes)... | ecosystem: Environmental > Aquatic > Marine >... | reverse complement strand
CCCGTCGCGAATCACGTCGGCCATGGCGATGAAGTCCCTCAACTGCCAGGCCAGGCTAGCGTCCGTGGCGGGCTGGGGCGCCTGTGGGTCGGCCACGGCGAGCCAGTCTCTGGCCAACTGGCGTTGGCCGAGGTGCCACAGAGCGATGGCGACACCCAGCATGTCCGCGTAGTTCGGTTGATCCTGCACCTCGATGCTGTGCTGCAAGAGGTCGAGGGCCTCACGCCAGCGCTCGGCCCGCAGGTAGGCCAGGCCCAGGGAGTTCAGGCTCGCGGGCTCATCGGGGTCAGCCGCCACGCACAACTCGAGCAGGGCGATGCCCCGGTTGAGGTCACCGCCTTCCGAGTCTGCGCGCACGATCAGGAACCAGCCGAGATTGTTAAGGCTGTTCACGTTGTCAGGATCGATCTGGTGCGCGTACTCCATGATCTGCATCGTCGCAGGCAGCCAGTGGCGTTTGTCCATGCGCTTGATCAGGTTGTCACGGCCAATACCCATGACCCATCTGGCGGAGGGGTCTCGTCTGATGGCCTGCTGAAAGCTCTCCACCGCTTCCTGGGTGCGGCCGAGTGCCGCCTGGGCATAGCCACTGCGCACCCAGTACAGAGCCGTGCTCGGACGCAGGGCCAACGCAGCAGCCTGGAAGCGCAACGACTCCTCCAGGTCTTGCTCGCTGCCAAAGAGGAAACGGCTGGCCAGCACCTGATTGATGACCGGGTCGTCGGGGTGCCGTTGCTGGCAGGAGCGTAGCAGCGGCTCCACGTCCAAGACGATGCCCTTGTCTTTCAGGGCAAGGTGAAACATGGCCACGGTGGCAGGGGGCCAAGTCTGGGCCTCGTCTGTGTCCAGCAGGCCGCGCAACGCGACCCTATCCTCGCGCGCGATCGCGTCGCGCATGCGGTTGCGCACCGGGTCGGGATCGAGTCGCCGCGCCAGCTCTGTGAGCCTCGTCGCCTCCACGGAATCCCAGCCGAACTGGCGATGAACCCGGGCATACTCGTCCAGAGCCTGAGCGACGGAGACGGGGCGATCGATCAGCCTCAGCCGCTCCACGACTTTGTCGGTCTCGCCTTCAAAGAGCTCGAGACCGTAATCGGCGAAGGCGCTCTCAAAGGAAGCGAGGCGGCCGCGCTGGACGACGTTCCTGTTGATGTCGAGACCTTTGCCCAGGACGACATCCTCCAAATCGAGAAGGAAATCGTCGAGTCGCTGGGCCTCCGCAGCCCGTGTGGCAGCGGTCGCCACGGCTTCGTTGATCTGCGCCCGTGCCTGGGCCACTCGGTCGCCGAGATCGTTGTCCACGCCAGCAGCCGCCACGGCGGCTTCGGCGTTTTCGCAGGCAGCGAAGGCCCCAGCGAAGTCTGCCTCGCCTCTGAGAACAGCGGCCTGCGCCAGATGGTCATCGACCTCGCGAGTCAGGGCGGTGACCGATTCAGCGGCCCGACGTTCCATCTCGAACCACGCGCCGCCGCCGCCGAGGGCGACTATCAACACCGTGCTCGCCAGGGCCAGGGTCAGCTTCCGAGCCTTGCGCTCGGCCTGGGCCCGCACTCGAGACTCCGCGGCCTCGACCACCGCACTCTGCATCCGCTCCTCTTGCGTGGCGGATCAGGCGCGCAGCTCCTCCAGCAGCGACTCGGCGCTGCGCGGACGTGGCCCCCGCGCAGGTGACAGGCAGCGCAGGGTCAGCTCGACCAGGGCCTCGTCAGCGCCGCAGCCGGCAAGGCGTTCTCGGGCGTCGTCGAGCTTGGCCCGAGCGGCCTGCTGCACGATGACGTCGCGGCCGCCTGTGTAGGGCGGCTTGCCCGTGAGGATCTCACACAGGATCGCTCCCAGGCCAAACACGTCTGCCCGCTCGTCCAGCCGGTCGATGTCGCCTTGAGCCTGCTCGGGGGGCATGTAGGCGGGCGTGCCCATGACAGAACCCACCAGTGACTCGCTGGCCCCGGTGCTCGAGCCGCTGCGCACCGTCTCGATGATCGAGACCTGGGTCTGCAACGCAGCGAGCTCTTCGTCATTCTCACTGCCATCCGTGAGCACCTTGGCCAGGCCCCAGTCGACGACCTGCACCTCGCCGAAGGCGCCCACCATGATGTTGGCCGGCTTCAGGTCGCGGTGGATGACGTTGCGCGCGTGGGCGTAGGCCAAGGTCTCGCAGATCTTCTCGAAGATGTTCAGCAGCCGGGGCCGGTCGTCGCCGGGTTGATCGCGATCCGCCAGCAGCTTGGCCAGGGTGCGCCCCTTGACCAGTTTCATGGTGAAGTAGGGTCGGTCGTCGGCCATCAGGCCCAACTCGTACACGGGCACGATGCCCGGGTGCTGGAGCTGCCCACCGATCTGTGCCTCTTCGATGAAGCGCTGCAGGATCGCGTCCTTGTCCGCATGCTGCTCAAGCAACACCTTCATGGCCACGTCCCGCCCCAGATCGGTGTCGTGACTGCGCAGGATCACTCCCATGCCACCTCGGGCGATCTCACCCAACACCTGGTAGCTGCCTCGGCCTTCAGGGATGCCCCGAGCGTCCCGGGAGCTCGCGTCGATCACAGGCGAGGCGCCGTGTTCGCTGCCCTCGGCTGGCAGTGACAGCGGCGAGCGACGCCCGGTGCGGGAGGCCACCCGCTGGATCACGCTGTGCTGCACGCTCTCGTCGCTCACACCGGGCCGCTGGCGAACGGAGCGCGGTGTGGGTTCTTCGCCGGACGCTGACGACATGCTGAACTCTCTACCTGATCGACTCTGCGGGGTCAGTCCATCGCGCCCGGCGCCGACGGGAACCTGCCTCGAAATCCAGGCTGGCAGGTAAGCAGAGCCAACCCTGCCACGGCGCCCGGCTTGCACTCATTGCCCAGGGCTCGGAGGCGCTCCCCTCATGATTGGTTCCATCGGACCGGGTCCAAATACCGCTGATCTCTCACAGCGGCCAGACTCGTTTCCGGTGACAGGTCACTCCCGCCCATGCTGGCTCGTGCTAGCTTCGGTGGGTCCCGCTGAGCGAAGAACCAGAACAGACCGGGAGCTGAACCATGTTTCTCCGACTCATCGTCGCCGCAACCCTTCTGCTGGCAGCAGACGAGAGAGCTACCGACGACGGGCTGCTGCTACCCGGCGAGCGCCTTGAAGATGTGGCCGAGGCGAGGCTCGAGATCGGCGTCGCAGGGCCCTACACCCTGTGTCGATCGAACGGCGCGCTGGTGCTTGGCGATCAGCAAAGCCACACGGGCTGGCTGGTGGTCGAGCTGCAGCCAGGACGCTACACCATTGAGCTACCAGACGGTCCCGGCGACCTGACCGCCCTGGCGGGAGCGGTGGACGACGGCACGGCGGTCGAGTTTCTGAACCAGGCCATCGCCCAGCTCAACGCCCGAGAGCTGCCCGCTGCGCGCACGGCCTTGATGGCCTGCCGAGCACGTCCGGCTGCGGAACAACACCACGGGTTGGCGAGGTTGTTCCTCGGGGTGGTCCTTCAGCGAGAAGGCCTACAACTTGGGCAGGCCCGTGACCTGCTGTTGAGCTCCCGTGAGCTGGCCCCGTCGTTCGGCCCCGACATCGTGGCTCTCGCCGACAACAGCCTGGGGCAAGCCTCCCTCTCGCTCGAAGACTGGGCCAACGCCCGCGCTGCGTATGAGCGTATCCGCGAGGCAGCGCTAGACCCCAACCTGCGGGTCATGGCCACGAGCGGCCTGGCCCAGGCTGCTGCCGGAGAGGGCGACCACGCCTTGGCCCGCCAGCTGCACGAGGACGCGCTCGCAGCGCTCGACACAGACGAGGGCATTGATCCAGGGACAGTGGCAGCCATCAGCTTCGAAGCCGGGCGTTGGTTCGAGACACGCGCTGACTTCGAACGGGCCGCCGAGCTCTTGACCCGCGCCGCCAGTACCGCGCCCAGCTGGCAGCGGCAGGTCTTCGCCCTGGGCCAGCTCGGGTTGGTCGAGAGGATCCGTGGACGTTACGGCGAGGCGCTTGGGCTCATGGATCGCGCGCAGGCGTTGGCCCGTCCTCACAGCCCCTCGCCCTTTGACGCCCAGTTGCTGCAGAATCGTTCAGCGCTGGCCTTCTCCCTGGGCGAGTACGGTATCGCGCAAGAGAGCCTCGAGCGCCTGTTGCCGTTGCAGGCACAGGGCGAAGAGCGGGCGGGCGTGCTCTCAGACCTCGCACTGATCGAGCTGCTGAAAGACGATGAGGAGGCCTCGGCGAGGCTCTATGACAGCGCTCTGGAGTCCGCTCCAGCAACCAGCGAGGCCCGCTGGCGTGCTCTCAACGGCAAGGCTGCCCTGCTGTTCTCTCAAGACCTTCCTGAGCAGGCGGCGCCCCTGGCGTTCCAGGCAAGAGATCTGGCTGCGCACCTCGAAGACCCGTATCTGATCACGGTCAGCCTCATGGGTACGAGCGAAGCCTACTTGAAGCTGAGCGATCCCGATCAAGCCCGCGCGCAAGCCGAAGCGGCCGTGGCCAGTCTGCAAGACCAGGACGCCCAAGACCTGCTGTTGCCCGCCCTGTGTGGCGTCGCCCGAGCCGCCCTGCTTCAAGGGGACGAGGCCACCGTGGATGGGCTGCTCGATCGGGCCTGGGAGGAGTCCGGTCGTCCAGCGATCGTCACACTCTCGGCCATCCAGGCTGGGCAGGTGCGGTCACGCCTCTCAGAGCTGTCAGACTGGGGCGCCGTGGCGGCAGACCTGGCCGCGCGCCGCAGCGTCCACGACCCGGCCTCCGTCGCCGCTGCGCTGCCCCTCGTTTCGCGCTGGAAGGCCCGCACCCTGCTGACTGCACTGGGCGGGTCGTCAGCGGCTCCCACTGTCCCGGTCGACTTTGCCAAGGACCTGGCCGCACGGCTCGGTGAGCGGACGCTGATCGAGTACGCCGTGGGCGACGATCACCTCTACGCCTTCGTGCTTGAGGGTGGCGGTGACGGCCCCACCCCGCGGCTACACGATCTCGGTGAACGGCGACCCATCGAGGCGCTCGTGCAGGAGTTTCTCGCCGGCCTCACGAATCGGTCCGCGCTGTCCACCGCTGCGCAAGTCGCCCGTGTGGGGGGACGACTCCACGAGCTTCTGCTGGCGCCGCTGGCGCTGTCGAAAAGAGCCGTCGTCATCGTGCCCAGCGGCGAGTTGGCGAGGCTGCCCTTCGAGGCCCTGGTTGCGTCCGCGCCACCGAATGTAGAGCGCTTCGATCAGCTGGAGTTCGTGATCGACCACACGGACGTGGCCTATGCTCCGTCCTCCGACGCGCTGCTGGCCCTGAGCCGCCGATCGCTCCCACCGCACGACGGGCTGGCGCTGCTCCTGGGTGATCCGCGCTACGCATCCGAACAGGAGCCGCGCCTGCTGGCCAGCCGTGGCAAGGCAGCCCGGTCCTGGGAACGGCTGCCTCAATCCCGCGATGAACTGCTGCGCATCGCTCGCCTGCTGCTCACCACCAGCGACCACGAGCAAGCTCGGGACGAACTCTTTCAGCTGGTGCAGCTCGAAGATCAACGGGACGTGTCACTCAAGACGTCTTCCTTTGAGCTGCGCCTCGGCGAGGAGGCCTCCGTCGAAGCGCTGGCGGCCCTGGCCCCCTCCGCCAGCCTCCTCCACATCGCCTCCCACGCCCAGGTGGACCGCTGGGATGCACGGCGCTCAGGCCTGGTCCTCGCCTGGGAAGCTGGGGGACAGGGCCTGTTCAGCCTGGCTGACATCGCCGCCCTGAAACTCGACGCCGAACTCGTGGTGCTCTCGGCTTGCCAGACCGCCGACGGCCGCCTGCTCACCGGCGATGGCGTGCAGTCTCTGGCCAGCGCCTTCATCGCAGCGGGAGCGCGGGGTGTCGTCGCCACCTTGTGGGCCGTGCAAGATGAGCAGGCCAGCGAGCTGATGCAGAACCTCGCCACAGGGACCCTCACCCGTGGCGAGTCCCCTGACCGCGCCCTGCGCCATGCAAAACGAGCGTTGCGTCGTGCAGGGCAACTGCGGGGCCTGCCGCTCTCCGGTGAGCGGCCGGACCCGCTTCATGGGCACCCGCACTTCTGGGCGGCCTTTCTGTTCAGTGGTGCGACCTCTCCGCAGGACCGTTGGTCGGCTCTGCCCCGCTAGTACTGGTTGAAGTCGTGGGGTAGGTCAGGCCCGGTCATGGCGCTTGGCTTCCAGGCCCACCACAGGTACTTGTCCTGCCGGGTCGAGGAGCCCGTCTTGAGATCCACATGAGCCATGAGCCAGTAGCTGTCCGCGACCGGGTCGTAGTTGCGCGCCAGATGGGACGTCCAGTGGCGCAGCTTCACATCTCCCGCGGTCGCGTAGACCTGGGTGCCGCCCGCTGGCGGCGTGCTGCTGTCCGCTGGCCGATCGCCGTTGCCTGACCACACGGTGATCGCGGCCTGATCACCCGGGTCTGAGGCGAGATCTTCGACCTGGATCTTGATCAGGACGAAACCATCGTCATCAAAGTCGGCGGTGCCAAAGACGAGCCCAGGTCCAGGCGGCCTGTCAGAGAGGTCGAAGGGCTCCTCGGGATGAGACAGGCAGACGTGGCGGTGCGCAACCGAATCAGCGCAGCAGCAGGCCTGCAAGAAGAGGCAGCACATCAAGAGCAGAGGGTATGACAGGCGCATCGATTCTTCTCCCTGATATAGAGTGGAGCGAGACCACGTGAGTGGGAGCTAATATAGGATCAGCTCAGACGGGTGAACAAGCGGCTCCAGGGAGAGGACCATGGCCCAGGCTCATATCCGACGTGACCCACCTCTTGTGACTGTGCGCTCGAACACAGACATACTGGAGCTGACGCCTGTCCTGCTAGACATGTTTCCAGGGCTCACCGTCGAGTCGCTCTATGACAACGGAGAGCTGCAGGCCCTCCAGGACCTCGTCCAGCGGGCGCAGAATCTGACACCGCTGTATCAACCCGCACCGTTCACCACGATGTTCCGGGTGCAGCTGCCGGAGAGTGCCCTGTGGGCCGCGAGCGCTCCAGGTCTTGGCAGCGACAACCTGGCCGACGAGCTGCGCCAGCTCATGCTCGCACAGCTGGCGATCCGAGAGGTGTCGGTCGAGACGGTGATCGTCCCGCCCCCCCTCAGCGACGGGGCATCCCCGCCGGCCGCCGACCTGTTGCACCTGGACGCAGCTCCCGTCGGCCTCGGTGTCGAGAGCGTGTGGGGACTGGCCGGAGGCCGGGGCCAGGACGAGGTGCTGGCCGACCTGGAGCGGGGCTGGCACACCGGGCACGAAGAGTTCACCGGGGTGAGCTTCAGCTTGCTGGCTGGAGGTGTGATGGAGGACCTCCACGTGCCCCATGGCACGCAGGTGCTCTCGACCGCAGTGGCTCGCGAGAACGGCAAGTTCGGCCTGGGCGTGGCACCGGACGTCACCACCGTTGTTCTGTCCGCCGAGCTGCGAGCGGACTCAGGCGTGATCGACACAACCAAGGCCGTGCTGGAGGCGATCGAAGCGCTGGCCAAGCAGCCCGTGGGCAGCGTGCTGCTGCTCGAGACCCAGAAAGAGGCCAAGGACTCGCTCGCCACCGTCCCCGCTGGCCGAGAAGGCCCGTGCGAGATGGTCAAGGAGACCTTTGATCTGATCCAGCTCGCGGTGGCCAATCACATCGTCGTGGTCGAGGCTGCTGGCAACGGTGGGGCTTCGACGACGGGTACCGATCCGGACGGCTTGAACCTCGACGATTATCCGGACCTGCTGCACGGCGACTCGGGCGCCCTGCTCGTGGGTCAGTCCCAGTGGACCGCTGCTGTGGGTCATGCCGCCATGCCTGCGGGTTGCACGGGCAAGCGTATCGACTGCTTCGGCTGGGGCGCCGACGTGTATGCGGCCTCAGCCCTTCCCTGGGGCACGGACAAGCTGACCGAAGACACGATCTTCAAGGATGAGTACACCTCGGGTTTTGGCGGGACATCCGCCGCCTCCGCCATGATCGCGGGCGCGGCCCTGGTGGTGCAGGGGCTGGTGCGCAAGGGCGCAGCGGGTGCCCTGGGCTACCTGCCCCCCTTGCAGATGCGCGCCCTGCTCCGCAGCCGCACGCCGGGGATCAACACGCCCCTGGCCAGCGGCGAGGTGGACATCATCGGCGTCATGCCCGACCTGCAACACATTGGCAGCGCACTCGGTCTGCTCCCGGACCTCTACATTCGTGACAACGTGGGCGATGCGGGCGGTCCCCACACAGGCATGCTCTCGAAGAGCCCGGACATCATCCTGCGCACCACGCCGCTGACCGGCGGCACGCCGGACGATGCCTACGGCGAGGGCAGCGGCACAGAGGACAAGGTCGACCTCAGCGACGAACCCGGCGAGGGAGAGACAGACGCCCATCTCCATGTGCGCGTGCGCAACCGAGGCGGGCAGGACGTGGTCGACGCCAAGGTGACGGTGTACTACGCCCAGGCCAGCACGCTCGTCGAGCCCGCCGCCTGGAACCTCATCGGCTCGACCCTTGTCGACGTCCCCCAGGGCGACACGCTCACGGTCACGGAGGCGATCCCCTTCCCGACGGTGCCAGCCGCGGGGCACTACTGCATGGTGGCGACGGTCGAGCACGACCAAGACCCGCTGTTCTCGCCGGGCGCCTTTGCGGATGTCAACGCGTTCAAGGACTACGTCCGTCGCTCGAACAACGTGGCCTGGCGGAACTTCAACGTGGTCCCCGTGCCCCCCTCCGGAGCCATGACGCTGACCACCACCATCATAGGAGCAGAGCTGGACGCCTCGGCAGCCGACATGGAGTTCCTGGTCGATGTGCGCCTGCCCAGCGGGGCAACGATCGAGCTGGAGCTCCCACCTCGGCTGCTCTCCCGCATGAGCCTTCCCGAGGGGGCGTTTTGCGGTCATGGGCGAGCGACGCTGTCTCCCGCAGGCGTCTCAAATCTGGGCCGGGCGCGCTTGGCTCCGAGGGAGCGGCACGAGCTGAAACTGCACATCCAGTTGCCGCCCCTACTGCGAGGACGTCAGGCCCGCCATGAGGTCGCGCTGGTGCAGTTGCACCAGGGGCAACCCGTGGGCCGCGTGACCTGGCAACTCGTCAGGAGCCGTCACCACACAAAGTGCGCGGGCACCCCTTGAAGGCCTGACCGTCGGCGCAACCATGGCAGCGTACTTTCGTTACGGACGTCGCACCCATGGTCTCCCGAGCTGGGAGAGTCTCTAACCAATACTCTTCACCAGGTTCGTCGCGAGGGTGCGGCGGGGACTGCAGGCACATCTGTGCGCACCACGACGCGCGTGGTGTGGGCCGCTGCATCAAACGACATTCGGATCATCCGAGAAGTTCCTGATCACACTGCATGGCTAGGGTCCAGGGGTGGCTCAGCGAGTGGCTGAGAGTGGCACTGAAAAGCCTCAGCCAACTTCCCACGTTCCGGCCACATGCGCATACCATCAGTCACCTTGGGCGCGCCTTGGGAGCGGGCCCCACTCTCCCTGGGAACCTACGACGATGAAGCCATCACTCTTGTCCAAGCTGGCTGTGCGCTCAGCGCTTCTCACCGGGGCGCTGCTGTCATCGCTGACTGCGCCCGACGTGGCCGCGCAGGTGCACTTCGGCACGTTCAACCTCGATGCCGCCCAGGAGGTCCCCGCCAACGCGTCGCCGGGAACGGGCACCGTCACGCTCACACTCGACGTGGGCGCGGGCACGGTTCAGGCCGACGGGACGTATCAGAACCTGTTGGGCAACGCGAGCACGTCCCACCTGCATGCAGCTCTTCCGGGATCAAACGGCCCTGTCGTGGTGCCGCTCAACGCCTCGGGCGGCACGTCGGGGACCATCTTCGCCGGCGGCGCCATCAACGCTGCGCAGGCCGCGACGATCCTGGCCGGGGGCACGTACGTGAACGTGCACTCCTCCATGTTCCCCGGAGGCGAGATCCGCGGCCAGGCCATCTTGCCCTGGGAGCTGTGGAACGTGGGCAGCCCCTGCGCCACGGGAGCGATCCCTGACATCGCCTGCGTGGGCGGCTTCTCGTCCAACTCTGCGAACTCCATGGACCTGTCGAACGCACCGGCGAACGCGCCGGCATTCTTGGTGCTGGGCCTGAGTTCTTTACGCGCTCCCTTCAAGGGTGGCATCCTCGGCCCGAACCCCGACTTCGTCATTCCTGTGGCCACCGACGCGGCTGGCAACTTCAACTTGCCCTACGTGCTCACAGCTGTACCGCCCGGCGTCATGCTCTGGGTGCAGTACTGGGTGAAGGACCCTGGCGCCCCCAATGGATTCTGCTCGACGATCTCGATCAAGGGTACGACCCAGTGAGCTGAGGTTGCCCGCCCACACGGGCCGCACGACCAGCACGTGCAGCTCACCACCGAGCCCGCGCGGTGCAGCGGGGCACGACAAGATGCCGTGCCCCGCTGACAGCGAGCCCTGCCGCCTTCAGCAGTTGCTCACGGCAAGCCGAGAGTCAGCTCCAGCCCCTCGGTCACCGCATAGGGTCCACCGGGGATGCCCGGGGTCTGGTCCACCACGAACTGCAGGTAGAACGCCAGTCCCGGAGGCACGGTCTTCGCGAAGCCCGTCGCCACGGTGAAGGAACCCGACGGCGAAACGACGCCTTGGAACAGAGCGTTGTAGGGGTTGGGCTCGACGTAGATCGGGCTGCCCGGGAAACCCAGGATCGCTGGCGGGCAGAGGAAGCCCGGGAAGGCGAATCCATTGTGGTTCAGCAGCACGTAGACGTCGCTGCCAGCCGTGGCACCGTTCAGGGTCACGGCGATGTTGCCCCCGGGAATGGCCTGCCCGACCATGGTGATCGCTGGCGGGTCAGGGGTGGTCCCGTAGGTGATGCCGTGGCTGGAGTAGGCCAGGCCCACCGTGGGTGCCGGCAAGGGCACACAGGGGTGCGGCGTGTAGAAAGTGGTCGGAGCCAGGAAGCCCGTCATGGCGTCCACGTAGGCCACCATGAAACCGTCCGTCACGTAGAGGGCCTGGGGTGAGCCGAGCAGGTTGGGTGTGGCCGTGTCCACGGCGATGCCCAACAAGGGGCCCAGGCCACAGGCGATCGCCGGGTTGATCACGGGCCCGATGGGCGCACCGAACTTGGTCAGGTTGAGCACCTGCCCCTGAATGTCACAGACCCAAAGGGTTCCTGTGAGCGGATCGACCGAGACATCCGTGACCAGGTTCAGCGGCGGAGGCACGGGCCAGGGCCCGCTGACGATGACCGCCGGAGTGGTCACACAGTTGGCTGGGGGCATGACCTCGGCGATCAACACGCCATTGCTCACCCACAACGTCCTGGCCAAGGCATCGAAGCCCAGGCCCATCACCGGCGTCATGGGCGTTGGCGGATTGAACCCGTTGAGCGGCACGCCTTGAGGTGTGTACTCGGTGATATGGAAGTCGTCCGCTGCCCACACGGTGTCATTGATCCGATCGACGGCGACGTCACCGGCAAGGGGACTGATCAGCCCCACGGGGTCGTTGCAGGGAAAGCCAGGAACAGGGGCAGGAAACGCGCTCACGATGGGGCCGTTCGGATACAGGCAGTTGAGCGGATCAGGTGGGCCAGCGAACTCCATCACCGTCAGGGCGGGATCCATCCCGTAGAGGGTCTGACCCAGGGTGGGGGGAGCTGCGATCGCCAGCACGGCCAGCGAGAGCACCAGGATCTTCGTCAGTGTCTTCATCATTCGCACTCGTTTCAGAGGGGCAGCTGCGGGACAGCTGCGGGCACACACAGCGCTACGTGCGCGACAAGGCCCGACACATCCGCAAGGGCCCCATGCCCTCGGGAGTGCGCCGAGAGTGACAACGACCGTACCGATCGCGGAGCCAACGGCGCGCCAGTCGCTGTCCGTAGCGCGCCAACTCTCTGGGCGTAGCGCCCGCGGCAGAGCTCGACCTGGCCCCGCTCTGGGATTGCCAGGCGAGCGCCCGCTTCAGCGGACGTCATGGCCATCTGGCAGCCTGTTGGGGTTTGGTTCCAGACAGGCCGGGCTTTCAGCTGCCACATCGTTACCCTGCGCGGCCCAAAATCTCGAGAGAGCCCCACCGCAGCTGTGTTCGACCTCATCGCCAAAGCCAGGTTCAGCGCCAAGTCTGACCTCTTGTCCGGGCTCACCGTTGCCCTCGCCCTGGTCCCCGAAGCAGTGGCCTTCGCCTTCGTGGCCGGTGTCGATCCTCTGGTGGGGCTGCACGCGGCATTCATGGTGGGGCTGATCACCGCCGTCTTTGGTGGCCGCCCGGGGATGATCTCAGGGGCCACCGGTGCCATCGCCATCGTGCTCGTGGCCCTGGTGGCCGAGCACGGGGTGCAGTACATGTTCGCGGCAGTGCTGCTCATGGGCATGCTGCAGGTGCTCGCGGGCATGGCGCGCCTGGGCAAGTTCATCCGCATGGTCCCCCACCCGGTGATGCTGGGCTTCGTGAACGGCCTGGCCATCGTGATCTTCATGGCTCAGCTCGGGCAGTTCAAGACGCCGGACGCCCTGGGTCAGATGCAGTGGATGAGCGGCGCGCCGCTCTACACCATGCTCGGCCTCGTCGCCGCGACCATGGCCATCATCCACTTCTTGCCCAGGCTCACGAAGTCGGTGCCCTCGTCCCTGGCTGCCATCGCAGCGATCACACTCGCGGTGAAGGGATTCGACCTACACACACCGAGCGTGGTCGACTCCCTGCGCACCCTGAGCGGTGATCCCCAGGCATCCCTGAAGGGCGGGCTGCCCCTCTTCGCCCTGCCCCAGGTTCCCTTCACCCTGGCCACACTGAAGATCATCCTGCCCTATGGCATCATCCTGGCGGCGGTGGGCCTGATCGAATCGCTGCTGACCTTGACCCTGGTCGACGAGCTCACCGAGACCCGGGGCCGGGGCAACAAGGAGTGCGTCGCCCAGGGCGCGGCCAACGTCACCTGTGGCCTCTTCGGTGCCATGGGCGGCTGCGCGATGATCGGCCAGAGCATGATCAACATCAACTCAGGCGGGCGCGGGCGGCTCTCAGGGATCACCGCTGCCCTCGTGCTGCTGGCCTTCGTCCTCGTGACCTCGCCGATCATCGAGATGGTCCCCGTGGCTGCCCTGGTGGGCGTCATGTTCATGGTCGTCCTGGGCACGTTCGAGTGGTCGAGTCTGGGCATCATGAACAAGGTGCCAGGCACCGATGTCTTCGTGGTCGTCCTGGTCTCTGCCGTGACCGTCTTCACCGATCTGGCCATGGCCGTGCTGGTGGGCGTGATCGTCTCCGCCCTGGTCTTCGCCTGGAAACACGCGAAGGTCATCCACGCCGTTCCCAGCACCCAGGCCGACGGCACCAAGATCTACTCGTTGCGCGGTCCCCTGTTCTTCGGCTCTGCCCAGAACTTCGGCGAGCTGTTTGACCCCAAGGGTGACCCGGACGAGGTCGTCATCGAGTTCGAGCACGCCAGAGTGTCTGACCACTCCGCCATCGAAGCCATTGACTCCTTGGCCGACCGCTACCTCAAGGTGGGCAAGACCCTGCACCTGCGCCACCTCAGCCCCGACTGCCGCACGTTGCTCAAGCGCGCAGGCAAGCTCGTCGAGGTCAACGTGATCGAAGACCCCCACTACCACGTGGCGGACGACGCCCTGGCGTGAGGCGAGAGAGGCCGCCTTCGCTGCGAGCACGCGATGAAGCCTGGCCCTTTCGATCGGCCTGCTGCTCATGGCGGCCACGAGAGCTGGCACGAACGAGCTGCCCAAGCCGGCTTAGTTTGCCTCGGAGATCGAAGGCAAGATCGAGGCCTTCTTCACGTCCATCACCAGCATCGGATCGACCCACGACGTCATCGAGGTGATGGTCATCGGGCCCCAGGGCGAGAAGATCGTCCAGAAGCTCCCCGGCAGGTTGTCCTGGAGCGAGATCACCCTGGGGCGCTGCCTGTCCCCGGACATGAACCTGGCAGATTGGCGCCAGCAGGTCATGGACGGTGATATCGAGAACGCAAAGGCCGACGGCGCGATCATCGCCCTTGATCGGCGCAACATGGAGATGGGTCGCTGGCAGCTGGTCAATGCCTGGCCTAGCCAGCTCCATTCACCGGTGAGCGCCGATCCCAGCAACGCGTTCATGGCCGAGTCGATGGTGCTGGTACACGAGGGCATGACCCGGGTGTACTGATCAGAGCCCGTAGCAGCGGGTGCGCGCCCAGAGCCCGGGGTGATTCCCTGCGCCGCTCGGTTCGGCTGCGTGGCGGGACAGCCAGGCCTTCTGGGTCTCCCAGAGGGCTTGGCTCACGTCGCCGTCTCGCAGCCGCTGCATGAGCAGCCGGTCGAAGTCTGGCCGCGGTGGGCCGATCCGGGACCAGCTGGTCACCCACACTTGATCAGCCCCTCCGTGCCACCCTGCAGCGACGAGAGCGAACAGGCCTTGCGGGTTCAGTTCGGGCGCGCCGGGCACGGGGCCCATCTCGAGCATGGGCAACCACAGGACGTCCACGGACAGAGAGAGGGCCGCGAGTTCGTGGGGCTGCAACAGCCCGTCCTCACGTTCCCAGAGCGCTCGGCCGTCGTCCGCTTCGGGGCCCATGGCCAGGGCGGTGGCCGACGGCACGGCAGTGTCGATCCAACCGGGGGCCATCCATTCGATGAAGCGCAGGCCGCCCATGTCACCTGCTGCGCTGCGTACTCTCAGCGCTGACTCCACAGCGTCGCTCTGCCACAGGGACGCCTCGTCCTTCGGCAGCACAGGTGCCTCCCCCGTGCTGGTGCCCGCGCTGGGCTCGACGACGAACCGGGAGCGCAGGCGAGTGAGCTGGGCAGGCTCGCCCCCGTCAGCAAACCTGCCGGCCTGGTGGATATGCAGGCCGCCCGCTCGGGCCTCGCCGCTCAGGTCGGCCCGCTGCGCCAGGTGCACCAGGCGCCTCACACTGGTGCCGTAGCTGACGCGACAGCGCTCGGCCCAGGGGCGCCCCGACGACGAGCCGCCAGGCATGGGCAAGGCTTCGAAGGGCAGCAGCGCCAGGGGACCGTCCGCCACCACGAGCACGCGCGCGCAACGCTCGAGTTCAGACCAGAGCGGCGCGAGCAGCAACTGGCTCAGCTCGGTGAGATCGCAAGGGCTCTGCAGGTCGCGAAGGGACGCCTGGGCCCGAGCCAGCAGAGGTGCCATGGTCGCGGTGTTGCCCAGAGCCAGCTGTCGGTCTTGCGCCGGGTCGAACGTCACCAACTGAGCCCACAAGGTCTGACCTGCCCAGGTGGTGAGCAGCAGGGCCTCGCCCGGGCCCTGCAGCAGTGCGCGGGCCTCATCCAACGTCGCGCCCTGGGGGGACAGCACGTCGGCCCACATCGAGTTCTCGTCTCGGAGTCCGGCCAGAGCAGCGCCCTCTCGCTCCTTCAATGCCTGCGCCTGCGCCTGGCTGACGACGCCCGCCTCGCCCTGCCGGCGCACGGCCAAGAGCTCGACCAGGCTCGACGACCGGGCTGCGGCGCCACGGTCAATCCACCAGGCGAAGGACGGGAGCAGCGCTCGCTCGCGGAGTGCGTCCACCGCCGCGAACGCCTGTGCCTGTAGAGGGGGTCGGGCCTGGGCTGCGACGAGCCAGCCTCGGGACAGGTCTGCCAAGGAGAGGTCACGCTCACGCCGGGACAGCCTGAGTTGCTGGCCCATGCTCGCTCGCTGCAGGGCGTCACCCGCCATCTGCAGTGCGTCCACCAGCTCGACGGTCGGCCCGTGCGCGCCCAACTCAGCAGCGGCCAGGGCCAGGAGCGACTCGGTCAACAAGGGATGATCCTCCCCCATCAAGGGGCGCAGACGATCCACCAAGGCGAACAGCAGCTCTACGGCTCGCTCGTCTTTCAGTGCGTGCAAGATCTTGCCGTGCAGAACATGCAGGGGCAGGTGAGCCCACAACGCCTGGGGGTCTGCCCGGCGCAGCTCGTCCGCGCTCCCCGCTCCCGCGCCGGCGAGGGACAGGGCTTCCTTGATGGCCGGCAGCGCCAGGTCTGGGCGGCCGCGCAACCAGTCGATCTCGGCAGCCACTCCCAGAGTCGCGATGGAGGCCTCGGCGCTCAGGGTGTCGTTGCCTTCCGCAGCATCTGCGAGAACTGTCCGAGCCCTCTCGACCGCACCGAGACGAGCCAGGGCCAGGGCGTGGTCAGTGGCCATGCGCGCGTCATCGCCGCCACCGTGATTCCACGCGGACTCGAAGAGTTGCTCACGCAGCTGGGCGGCCAGGTGGCGTTCGCCCAGGGCTTCCAGCAAGGCCAGTTGCGCGGCCCGAGCCGCCACCCATTGCGGGGCACCCTGCAAACCTCCACGCTCCAGCAGAACGGCTGCGTGGTCCGCCAGACCCAGGGCCGCATCGACAGCACCACCGCTCGCCAACACACCCGCCAAGCCCACGATGGGACGGCTGATGCGCAGCGGGTCGTCCATGCCCAGCGCACCCTCGGCTATCGCGATGGCCCAATGGTAATGAGTCTTCGCGCCCTCAAGGTCACCCACGGTCCGGGCCAGGCGTCCGGCCAGTTCGTGAGCCTCGCCGGTCATGGGCGTCTTGCCGTAGGTCGCCTCGAAGTCCGCGCAAGCTGCCTCTGCGGCAGACCAGGCCAGGGTTGGCTCACCCGCACGCTCGGCCACGTGAGCCAGGTGGGTTCGCGCCATGGCCGAACCAGGAGACGGCGCCCCCCCCGCAGCTGCGATCTCCACCGAACGCTTCGCCGCCGACAGCGACTCATCCAGGCGGCCGTCTTCAGAGAGGGTGTAGGACAGGTTGTGCCAGGCCCGGCCGGTGAGCGGGTGCTCGTCGCCCAGCTCACGGGAGCGCACAGCCAGCACCTCGCGCCAAGCCGTCACCGCTCTTGCGAAGTGCCCCTCGTCGGTCATGCATGACGCCTCCTGGGCCAGCTGTGCCGCGGGATCCGAGGTGTCTGCCTGGCCCTGCTGGGTGGGCCCGGCGATGGCAGGAGCTGGCACGAGTTCCGCCACGTCTGGGGTCGGCTCGCCAACCTGCCCAGCCAACCCTCGACCGGACTCAGACGGCGCACAGGCGCAGAGGCAAGCCAGCAGCACCCAGGTCAACCCGTTGGCGAAGGGTCCGCCACTTCCCCGAGAGTCCAGCAGGCCAGCCATGGGCGTGTTCATTCTGCGAAGCTCCGCACAGAGCGACGAGCCCCTCCCGGGAGAAGCGGGGAGAGGCTCGCCAATGGGGTGATGGCCTCGAAGCTGAGAAGACAAGGACATCGCTCGAGGCCGGCGGCGCCCTGTCGCTCAGTCACTGACCGAAGGTCATGCCGACATAGCGAGTCTGAGAGGTCTGCCTGAAGCCCGTGGCACCAGGATCACCCGGGAACATCGCCTGGACCCAGCCGTTCACCCCGCAGAAAGCCGGATCTGCAGTCAAGGGCAAGGGCAGGAACATGGCACCGCTGCCGTTCACCGTGATCGGCAGCAGGATGTCGGGATTCGGGTACATCTTTCCCCCATCGAAGTTCGCGTTGATGTAGGAGAAACCGAAGATCAGGTAGCCCGAGATCGAGGGGTAGGCGCCACTGATGGTCAACGAGTAGTTGCTGCTGGGGATGACCGGGTAGTTGGCGTAGGTCAACAACGGAACACCAAGCGCACCGGACTTGCCCACACCGCCGACCCAACCCCACGCACCGGCGTCGCACACGGGCGTGACCGTCACGGGCGCCGCGTCCCAGCCGTCCGTGTCGTTGTTGTTCACGTCGTAGTCGACGATGTCCACGATCACACCGGTCCAGTAGTTGCCAGGAACGGTGGTCCCGGGAACGACCGGCGCGCCCATGTTCACCGTCACCTGGCTCATGGGATCAAAGTTCCACGAGAAGGTGTGCGACTCGATCAACGTGTCAAAGGTGGAGATGTTGTCGTTGGTCGAGAGGTAGACATCGACCGGGTAGACCGATGTCCCGATCGGGTTGTAGTGCGACGCGTTCACCACCCGGTAGGACATGCCAGCGATGCCGCTGCCCGCTTTGACGGTAGGGTTCGCGGTGACGGCCAGGGGGATCAGATCGATGGTCGCGTCGGGGTAGGCATCTGGCACGAACGAGTTGACCATGTTGCTGTACTTGCCACCCGTGATCCGCGTGCTGCCGATGTAGGTCGTCTCCACAGGCTTGCCCACGCCGTGAGAGTTGACCGCGCCCACGTAGCGATCACCCAGATCGATCCAGTAGTCACCGCCTCCACTCATGCCGCCGAACCAGCAGGGCCAGTTCACGTTGGAGCTGACGATGGTGCTTGTGGCGTTCTCCCACGGACCCCAGGCGTAGTAGAGCTGATCAGGTGCGCCGGCGAAGCAGCCCCCGGGCCAGCCCACGATGTTGAACATGGTGCTCGTCCACCAGGCGTCGTCGTCGTTGTAGCCGTAGCCGTGCCAGCTGGAGAGGAAGCCCACAGGCCGATCGAGTCGCACCGTACCCATGTCATCGTCAAAGCTGCCGCTGACTGTCCAGCCCGTGTAGCTGCCGAGAATGGTGCCATTGGCGGATCCGGCGAAGTCGTCGTCGCCGTCCCAACCGGGGCTGACCACCACGTTGACCATCCAGTCGCCACCGTTGCCCTCGTGGACACAGTGGCCGGCGGTGATCATGGTTCTGGCGTCAATCAGCGTGCCAGAGCAGACCCAGTTGCCCCCGCTCGTGTCGCTGTACCACATGCGGCAATGGACGTTCCAAGGGAAGACAGACCCGGTCACCGCGGAGGGTGGACTGCTCACGGTCTCGTAGTTTTGGGCATCCACCGCGTCGCCAAACGACCGGCCCGCCACCGACCCCAGGGGGCCAGACGGGCCAACGCCTTCAGCCAGCACGGTCTCCACACCGGTGCGAGTGTCATAGATCACGGGCAATGCGGCGGGGCCCTTCAAAGGACGATCCACGAACACCGGGGTCGCGGGCAGGTAATCGGCTCGGTTCTGCGGAGGCCGCGCGTCGTAGCGCAGCGGCCCCTCGTCCCCATCCCGGGCGGGCAGCACCTCGTACGCTGCGGGCACAGCATCGACGCTGGGCACAACCTCCAGCTGCCCTTGCGCCCGCACTCCTGTCAAGGGAACCGCGATGGACGTGGCCAGGACCACAGCGCCCAGTGACGTGATCGTCTTCATCAATCTCGCTCCTGCAGAGGCATGAGTTCATGCACTGTCAGGGCACCAGCCCAAACAGCCCCTTTCGCGAGCCCATGGACAACCTCTGGACCCTAGCGACTCAGACTCGTCCAGAACATTCGCAACAGGGCTACTGTTGTGGCAACAACACCTCGCCGTCTGTGAAGCGCACGCTCTCCACATCACGCAGCACGTCCGTCCCGTCCCCGTCTACGCGCTTGTCTGTGACCACCACATCCTCCTCGAGCCGTACGATTCGATACTGGGACGCATTCGCTGAGTAGAGCGCCACGTCCGTTCCCGTCCCGCCGAAGAGATGATCGTCTCCCCCGCCTCCGCGCAGGGTGTCATCACCCTCTTCGCCTGCGAGGGTGTTGTTGCCCGAGTTGCCCGTGAGCTGGTTGTCCTGGTCGTTGCCCGCGAGACCCGAGTCGTGGGTTCCTGACAGGGTCACGTTGACCAGATGCTGGGACTTCAGTGTGTAGCGCAGCTTGGGATCGACCCGCAGCGAGAACGTCCCCGCGAAGTCTGCCGGCAACTCCGCCGTGTAGAGCAGAGACGGCCCGAAGAACTGTGCGATCAGCTCAAGACCTCGGGGATCGGCCTCTGCCAGCGCGGACCGGGAGTTGGCGCCATAGTTGCCGAAGTGCGAAGTCCCGTCTGGCAGATCGGCCTCGCCCAAGACCTCGCCCTCGTAGCGCAGGGGCTTGACGGCCCAGAGGTCGAGGAAGTTGTCGTACACAGCAGCGAAGTACTCGTTGCGATGGTTCTCTGGCTCGTCTTCAGGCCAGGCGTGCCAAAGCCCTCGCTCTGCTGCCGCCAGATTGGCCCGGTGCAGAGCTTCGTCGTACTCGGGATGCACGGGCCGAATGCCGTAGTCGTGCACCAGGTGCAAGATCTCCTCGAAGGCGGCGTCCCGGGTTTCGTGCCGCAGGTAGTCCGGGTCTCCCTCAACGGGGCACTCGTTCGCCCGCAGGTCCTGGAAGCCCAGCTCAACCTCTCCGAGGCCGCGACGGAACGCGCGCTCAAGATCGCGAGCGGTGTTGAAGAGCACCAACGTGGCCCGCCGATCGGCCATGGCATTGGCGATGGGGGCTTTGTCGGATCCGTATCGTGTCCCCGGCACGTCGGTGAGCATGTGCTCCAGCACCTTGCGCACCCTGAGGATTTGCTCGTCCCTCCAGCCCTCTTGCGCCAGAATGTGCAGGGGCTTTCCATTGGGCGCCACGCACCGCGTGTAGCGGTTGAACCACCGGCGAAGGCGAGGGTCTACTGACTCAGGCAAGGGGATCACCTGATCACTCCCGCGCGACAACATTGCCTCGCCCAAGGGGTCGGGGCTGGACCAAACCTCGGGGACCCAAGCCACTTGTTGGGCGCCTGAGAGCATCACCGAGAGCAAGAGGAGGGCAGCCACCATGGTGCTCAACACCATACCCAGGGTTGCATCCCCTGACGAAGACAGCTCGCCAACCTCCGTCGGGACGGGGGCGCCTGCCCATGCTAGGCTCGGTCCCTTGCCCAGCAGAGGGGGCGACAGTCATGGCCGGACCAGGATGGGAGAGACGAGCGTCTTGAAGCGAAGCCGTTCGAGCCTGCTGCAGTGCGCTCTGGGTCTCGCGCTCTGTGCAGCCTGCGCCGCCCCCCCGCCGGACAATCGCTGGAGCACGATTCTCCCCGAAGGCGTGTTCTTCTTCGAGTTCGACAACGACGGTGACCCGGTCGACCCGGCCGAGTTCTATCGCGCGCGCCGAGAGCTGGAGACGGGTGAGCTCCAGAAGCTGCTGGTGTTGTCCTTGGGCTGGTCGTACGACCGGGGCACCTCGCTGCAAGCCTACCGGGACCTGCTCGTCGAGTACCTCGAGTGGTTGCAGCTCAAGACCGGCAAGCAGTACGTGGTGCGCAACCCTCTGGGCGCCACGAAGATTCAGCTCCCCGAAGGACTTGGCATCGTCTGTGTGGTCTGGGATTCGCGCATGTCCGGCGTCACCACCCTGCTCGAAGACCTGATCCCCGGCGCCACGTTCACCGATGTGGTGGGCTACGTGCCCGATCATGTGTTGTTTCCCTTCACCTTCTGGGCCAAGGCAGGCAAGGCCAATCGCATCTCGTACAGCCTGGTGCGCTACCTCGATGCCCTCTTGAATGATCTGCCCGCTGAACCGCCTTCGCTCTACATGATCGGCCACAGCTTCGGTTGCCGAGTGATCAACACGGTGGTCGACTCGGCCCGCCCCGAGCCCAGCTCCGGGCACCTCGAGTTCAAGCACGGCAGCCTGGTCAAGGCGGCGCTCTACATCCAGCCTGCCATGACCTACGGCGAGATCCCCCGAGAGACGTCCATGCCAGTGGTGGTCACCCAATCTCGACACGACCACGCCAACGGTTTGCTCTTCACCACGGGCAACATCATCGGCAACACCCTGGGCATGGAGTCGTGGCTGTTCCTCTCAGATCGCTACAAACGACAAGACGTGGACGAACAGGTGGCTCGGCTGTTCGGCAGCTCCGCTCCAGAAGAAACACAGCAGCGAAGCATGATCGCCAGGGTCTCAGAGGCTGCCAGCGACAACCTGCTCACGCGCTTCCTGGCCGAGGTGGGCGGCATGACCCTCGGGCTCGTCACCAGCATCCCTATCGCCGTGTTCTCCTGGGGTCGCGGGCAGGTCTACGAGTTGAGTTCGCGACATCTGAACTACCCCTTCGACACCTTGGCTCAGATCCCCCTGATCGAAGGCCTCTTGGGCGGCTTCGATCGCCACGTGTTGGGCGCCTTTGGCTGGCAACAGAACTGGGGTGTACGGCACAAGGGCCTCTTCGACTTCGGGCCCCTGGTCGAGTCAGCCGGGCGCATGGACTACCCAGGCAAGGTGCCCTTGCAGCGGCTGGGAGCAGACGCCGTGGCGAGCGACTCCGAGATCGCGGCCTTCGACTTTCAGTCCGCGCCCCAACCCGGCGTGCACTTCCTCCGGGCAGAAGCCGTCATCCACACAGGGTGGAGCGACTACAACAACATCGCCGCCGATGCGTCCTATGGATTCCTCGACCTTGTGGGCGCGCACAATGACTACCACAAAACCGAAGTCTACAGCCTGGTCCACACGGTCATGTCGCAATGATCGGACCTGCTGAGTGCTGTTCCCTTCGAGTTCAGCGCAGGGGCCACGCCGCGCGAAAACCCAGGTTGCCGTAGCGAAGCCCTGGGTCGTTCCTGACCCGATTGGCTGAACGGCAGCTGTCTGCAGAGTCGTTCCATGCGCCGCCCCGCAGGACCCGCTCCGGCGAATCCCCTTTCAGCCAAGCCGAGCCGTCGCTCACCGCGTCGGTGTAGGTCCAATGCCAGGGGTCTTCGCACCATTCGTAGACATTGCCGATCATGTCGTACAAGCCAAAGGCGTTGGAGTCGCGGGTTGCTACGTTGTGCGTCCTCGCCTTGCTGTTGCCCTCGAACCAGGCGGTCGACTTCAGCGCTCCGTGACGTGCGCCCGCAGTACCGGCCCGCGCCGCGTACTCCCACTGCGCTTCGCTGGGCAGGGACAGGCCTGTTTTCTCTTCGAAGCGCTGGATGTCCTCCCAGGACACATGGTCCACAGGCGCTCCCAGACCTGAGCGAGAGAACTCCGCTGGATTGTCACCCATGACCGCGCGCCACTGACGTTGGGTGCACTCGGTGCGGGCCATGAGAAAAGCGTCGAGAGTCACCACACGCTGCGGGCCTTCGTCGCCGTCACGACCATCCTCACCGGGTGAGCTGCCCATGGTGAATGAGCCCGCAGGCAGAAGCACGAAGGCCATGGTCACCCCGCCACCCAGGCTCCTCGTATACTCGGGATAGCCAGCAGCGTTTGCGCCCACTGACTTGAAGCCGCCGATCTGCGGCGCGGGCTGTCCCAGCTGCCAGGCATGGGCCGGCGGCGCCTGCACCACGACGTACTCGATCGTGCGGGTCTCGCAGTTCCCCGCCACGTCGCAGCACTGCAGCTCTAGATTCCAGGCCCCTTGGGTTTCGGGCACGGGCAGGCGCAGGGTCGCCACCGGGCCGTCCATGGGCAGGCCCTCGCCTTGCCAGCGCACCGCCGCTCGCTTGTCATCCACCGTGACCGTCACCGTGGCCAGCTCAGCTCCGTAAAAGCGGCTGCCAGGTGGTGGATCGACAGCCACGATCGAGGGCGCCCGCGTGTCTCGCACCATGGTCAGCGCGAGAGAGGACCACTGATCGAACCGATCCCTGGCCCTGACGGTGAGCACGTTCTCACCTTCGAGCGGCAGGGGAATCCCCCGGGCAACCCAATGCCCCTCGCCGTCCTGCTGCAGCTTGCGCTCTCCCACCGTGACCGCCGAGAGATGGGCGTCCTCGACGCGCACGCGTAGATCGAAGACCTCTGTACGCACCCGCCGCTGGGCCGGCATGGGAGACACCACGGTGATCGAGGGCCCGACGCGATCATGGACGGCCTGGTAGGCCCAGGCGATGGTGGTCTGGTTGTCCAACGAGTCGATCAACTGCAGGGTGAGGGGCCACTCCCCCTCTTGCCCTGGCAGCTGCATGAGGCCCCGGGCCATGGTGCCGTTGACGGTGAGCGGCCGCCCATCGAGAAGCGCCGCGCTCAAGGCCTCGTTGGCTTGGACTGTCAGCTCGACCTCAGTGCCCAGGAAGACCTGAGCGCCTTCGGGAGGCTGCACGGAGCGCACGAGGGGTCCGGCCGTGTCCCGATCGATGATCACCTCGAGGGATGATCGGTTGCCGGCGAGATCGGCGGCCTGCACGTTGAACGTGTTGGCGCCTTCTCTGTCCAGGCTCAGCCCCTTGGCCACCCAATGGCCTGCCTCATTGAGCTGAAGGATGCGCGTGCCCCAGGTCACCAGATCGAGGTGCGGGTCAACGACCGAAACCTCCAGGTCGACCCTTTCGCTGGACACCCGGCGGCGCTCCAGTGTGGGCGCCAGCAGACTCATCGCGGGCGGCGTCTGATCTTGGGTGACGACGAACGCCAGGGGCTGCGACATGCCATCAGCCATGAGCCCCAGTCTGTGGCTGCGGTCGCTCCCCAGGGGCACGGCGATGGAGAAGCCACCGTCCTCCTGCAAGCGGTACTCGGACACCACTCCATCCAGCTCAAGACGCACTCGCTGCTCTGCAGCCCCCTCGACCTGGCCAAGCAACTGCACACTGCGCTCGGAGGTGAGCCACTCACCGCCCAACACCTCTGGTTCGGTGAGGTGGATGACCACAGGCGCTTCCCCGCTGGAGGCGGGGGCGGGTTCAATCAAGAACTCGGCGAGGGGCTCCCGAAACCACCAGGCCAACACCGCCACCAGGACGAGCAGCAAGAGCCCTGCGCTCCGCGAGTGGTTCTGCCCTGGACCCGTTGGCGGCGGCCCGGGCTCTGTCGCCCTCGCTGCCGCTGGCCGAGCTGCAGGCTGCTTCAGGGCCGATGCACTGGAGAGGGGTGTGTCCACAGCCGCAGGCGCCAGGGTCAACTCGCCGGCGGCGACACTGGCCTGGATAGCCACCAGGGTCTGCTCCGGCGGTGGAGCCACGCTCGAGAGACCGAGCAACGTGGATTCAGCTGTGTCGTCCGCCAAGCTCGCTGGGCACCCCGGGCCGAGTTCACGAGCGATCGTGGCCAACTCGACTCTCAGCGCGTCCCCGTCCGGCGGGCGCTGCCCTGGGCTCTTGTGGACGCAGCGGGCGATGAAGGCGTCAAGAGCGACCGGCACCTCGGGCACACGCTCCGAGACCTTGGGAAACTCGCGATCACAGACGCGGCGCATGACCTCGGCGGGTGTCTTGCCCGTGATGCCGTCCGAGCCCACGAGCAAGAAGTAGAGCGTGGCGCCGAGGGCGTAGACGTCCGCGCCGGTGCCCACCTGCTTTGCATCTTCAAACTGTTCGGGAGGCATGTACTTTGGCGTGCCCATGCCCACACCGGTCACGGTCACGCCAGCGTCGTTCGCGATCTTGGCCAGGCCCAGGTCGGCGACCTTCACCTCACCCCGGCTGGACACCAGGATGTTGTCGGGTTTGACATCTCGGTGCACCAGTCCTGCGCGGTGCGCTGCAGCCAGGCCCTCTGCGGCCCCCAGCACTATGGTGAGCGCTTCGTTCACATCCAGGCGGCCCTTGCGTTGCACACGCTGCCTGGCGTTCTCACCCGCCACGTATTCCATGACGATGTAGTGCAGACCAGACGCTTCGCTCACGTCTTGCACGGCCACCACGTGGAGGTTCTTCACTCGCGCCGCGGCCCTGGCCTCCCGCTGCAAGCGCTCGACGAGCTGCCCGTCGCCCCGAGCCAGGGCGGGATCGAGGCATTTGATCGCCACCTCGACGCCCAGGCCCAGGTGGTAGGCGCGATAGACCACGCCCATGCCCCCCCTGCCCAAGACCTCGAAGAGCACGTAGCGGCCGTCGAGGATCTTGTGCCCCTCGCCTTCAGGCACATCGCGAAGCGCCGGATCTGTGCACAGGTCAGAGTCGGGCACAGCGCTCACCGTCGGCCTCCGAAGTTCAGCTGTCCGTCATGGACGTGGGGAGCGGTCACGATAGCGTACAAGGCAGGGGAGAGCATGCTGGGCGCAGCCAGGAGGCACGAGGAGGCCAGGCTCGTGTCCTCCTGTGGCCCGGGGCGGCACAGTTTTCACGGCGGTCTCTGCACTCCTGGTCCATAATCGTGGCCTTGGAATCACACGGAGACGGGAGAGGTCATCCGCTGTGTCAGCTAGATCCCACAGACCATCGCTCGACCGACGGTTCGCAGCTCAACTGCTGACGTTGGTCTTGGCCTACCTGGTGACCGGGCACCTGGGCCTGAAGCTGTCCCACTTTCATGAGACGGCCACGCTGATCTGGGCCCCCACGGGTCTCTCCCTGGCGGCCCTTCTCCTCTACGGCTATCGCCTCTGGCCCGGCATCTTTGCGGGCGCCCTGCTGGTCAATGTCGGCGTGGGGCTCAGTCCCGTCGTCTCTCTCTTGATCGCCGCGGGCAACACGCTCGAGGCCGTGCTGGGCACGTGGCTGCTTCACCGCTTCGGTCACTTCCAGCCACAGCTCAGCCGCCAACGGGACGTGGTCGTTCTGGTGGTCTACGGCGGCCTGCTCTGCACCCTGGTCAGCGCCGCGGTGGGCGTCGCCACCGTTTCTCAGGCGGGAGGACTCGGCACCGCGAGCCCTGGCGACGTCTTCCTCATCTGGTGGCTCGGTGATTTTGGAGGCGCGATCATCGTGGCCCCCATCCTGCTCGTGGCCAGGTACGGCACGCCCCACTGGAAGAACCTGCTCACGTCCGTGGAGTTCTGGTCAGCCATCGTAGGCTTGATCGCCGTCTGCACCCTGGCCTTCGGCGGGCTGACTCTCGGCCCCTGGTCCCTCCTGGCCGCCTTCATGCCCTTTCCCTTCTTGATCTGGGCGGGCAGCCGACTGGGTTCCCGGGGCGCCATTCTGTGCTCAGGGGTGACCGCCCTGCTGGCCACCCTGGGTACGTCCCTGGGACACGGGCCGTTCCTCACCGCCGACGCACAGATCAGCCAGCTGCTCCTGCTGGCCTACATGACCACCGTGGCCGCCTCTGCCATGGCCCTGGCCTCCGCCACTCACCAGCGAAACCACGCGGAGAGACAGCGGCAACTCGAGGCCGAACGGAATCTGCGCCTTGAGCAGAGCATGAACCAGGCCCAGCGGCTGAAGGGCCTGGGCACCTTGGCCGGGGGCATCGCCCACGACTTCAACAACATCCTCACGGTCATCCGCGCCAATGCCGAGCTGCTGAGCGAAGACCTGAGCGAGAGCGACGACGCCCAGCAGAGCCTCTGCAGCATTGAGGAGGCCGCGGACCGCGCCGCAGACCTGTGCAGTCGACTCATGGCCTACGCCGGACAGAGTCCCCCAGCAAAGCAGGTGGTGTCACTGGTGGACGTGGCCCAGGAGACCCTGTCGATGCTGGCGCCATCCCTCTCCAAGAAGGTCACATTGCGCACGGTGCTCAGTGGCGCGGCGCCCAGCGTGGACGGCGACATGACCCTGGTGCGACAGGTGCTCATGAACCTCGTCCTGAATGGCGCGGAGGCCATCGGCGAGGACGAAGGCACGGTAGAGGTTCGCGTGGGCACTGCGCGGCTCAGTGCCCAAGATCTGGCCACGGCGATCACCGCGCCCAAGGTCAACCCCGGCACGTTCGCCTGTATCGAAGTCGTGGACTCGGGCACGGGGGTCGATACGAAGACCGCCCAACGCATGTTCGACCCCTTCTACACGACCAAGCCCGGCGGGCGGGGGCTGGGCCTCGCAGCAGTCCTCGGCATCGTGCGCAGCCACGGTGGTGCGCTCTCCGTCCACGGTGAGCCAGGGCGGGGCACGACCATTCGCCTCTCCCTGCCGGCGCTTGAAGACGTTCCCCAGGCCATGGCCCCATCGCCACCCGGCGTCAGGTCAGCTGCCCCCACGGCAAGAGATGGAGAGCGCGTGATCTTGCTCGCCGATGACGAACCCGAGCTGTTGCGGGCGGCAGCGAAGATACTGGTCCGGGGTGGGCACCGGGTGCTCACAGCAGGCGATGGGGCCCAGGCTGTGGACGCCTTTCGCGAGCACTCCGGGGCAGTGAAGCTGGCCTTGCTCGACATGACCATGCCATCCATGTCGGGCGTGGAGGCCATGGTCGCCATCCGCGCGCTCGACCCAGCGGTTCCAGTTCTGCTCATGAGCGGATTCAGCGCCAACGACACCGAAGAGATCGCCACGGGGGACGGATTCCTGGCCAAGCCCTTTTCGAGTCACGACCTGCTCGCCCTGGTCGATCAAGCCTTGGCTCTCAAGCTGGGGTTTGACGAGAGTTCAGTCGTTGGCTCGCCCGAACCAGCCCAGTGACTGCAGTTCCTGTCCGTCCGCCAGCTGGCGCTGGACCAGCACACCGGCATGTTCGCCGTGAGTGAGCAGCAGCGCGCCCGGAGTGGCGTGACGGCTGAAGACCTTGTCGTGGAGAGACTCCTCGCCCGGCCAAGGGTAGGAGAAGACCATGTCGCAAGCCGTGAGGGACAGTTCCAACTCGTCGTAGGCGGCCGTGCTCGTTTCCCCAACGGTGGCCTCGTCACCCACCAAGAACTCTTCGTCGCCAGGCTGAAGAAAGGAGCCGTGAGCAAGCCTCGCCTCCAGGCCCAGGTCATCGAGCAACGCCTGAGCGGCCTCGACGAGTCCGCCGTGAATCTCAATGCCGTAGGCTTGCAGGCCCAGAGACGCGGCCAGGGCACAGACCGCACCGCCACCGCTGCCCCACTCGCAAAACACGAGTCCCCGGTGCAGCTCTTGATCAACGACGGATCGTAGCGCCCTGTGCACCACCGCCAGCTCGCTGGGGACGAAGCCGGCGGTGTCTGTGCCAGCGAGTCGCTGCCGAAGACTCTGGGTTTCTTCTTCAAGACGCACGACGAGCGGGTCAACCGGTTGACCATCGAACGCTGCGCTGTCGTCACCCTGGTCGCTGTTCAGTGGTGTGCTCCCAAGCCGCGCTGCGCGGCAACGGGTCCTGAAATGAAAGACCTCAGCGACCTCTCGCTCCACCTGAGCCGCGCCGGCTGCCAGAGCCGCCCTGGCTGCCCCGCTGCCCGGCAGACGCGCCGCCCCCCGGGCCTCCCGTGGTGGACTTGCCCCGCAACCGCCTGCGCTTGCGGGCAGGCTTGGAGGTCTTGCTGCCAGCGCTGGTCTCTGCCCCGGCCCCAGCCGCGGCGGCACGCCGACCGCCACCGCCTCCCCGGCGTGAGCCCCCGGAGTTCCGTCCGCTGCTCGATCGACCCCGACTCTGCCTGGGCCCACGGGGTTGGTCGACAGCTGCCGTCTCCTCGTTGAAGCCAGGGAAGTCCCGCAACTTGATGCGCTGGATCTCCATGCCCAACTTCTTCTCGATGGCCTTGATGCCCGGGAAGTCCTCGTGGGTGACGAAGGTGCAGGCCTTGCCGCTGCGCTCGGCACGCCCTGTGCGTCCGATGCGATGGGTGTAGGCTTCTGGCGTATTGGGGATGTCGAAGTTGATCACGTGGCTGACCCCGGCCACGTCGATACCACGAGCGGCGATGTCGGTGGCCACGAGCACATCGTAGGTCCCTTCGCGGAAGCCCTTCATGGCCCGCTCACGCTGAGCCTGGCTCATGTTGCCTTGCAAGCCGATCGCGTGATGTCCCGCAGCCTCGAGATCGCGAGCCAGACGCTTCACCCGGTGCTTGGTACGCAGGAAGACAATGGCCGAACGAAAACTGTCGCCACTCAGCAGATGCTTCAGCAGCGCCGTCTTGTTCTTCTGCTGCACGGGGTAGAGGGCGTGAGCGATGGTCTCCAACGGCTTGGCCACGGCCAGCTCGGCGATGTGGGCGTCGTGGAGCAGCGTGCCGGTGAGCGAGCGGATCTCCTTCGGCATGGTGGCGGAGAAGAGCAGGTTCTGGCGCTTCTTGGGCAGCCGCTTGAGGATGCGCTTGATGTCCGGCAAGAAGCCCATGTCGAGCATGTGGTCAGCTTCGTCCAGAACCAGCACACCCAACCCGTCCATGGGCGCATCGTCGCTGCTCATCAGGTCGAGCAGTCGCCCCGGACAGGCCACAACGATGTCTGGCCGTTGTCGCAAGGCGCGCACCTGTGGCGCCGCCCCCACACCGCCGAAGACCGTGGTCGAGGTGATCTTCGTGAAACGCGACAAGGCCTTGATCTCGGCGTGGATCTGCATGGCCAGTTCGCGAGTCGGAGCCAGGACCAGGGCCCGAGGGTCACTGCCCCGCCCATTCAGCAGCATCTCGAGGATCGGCAGGGCGAAGGCGGCGGTCTTGCCCGTCCCCGTCTGGGCCAAGCCCAGGACGTCTCGGCCCTTCAGCGCCTGGGCGATGGTCTTGGCCTGAATCGGCCGGGGCTCCTCGAAGCCCATGGCGTCCAGCGCCCGCAGGAGCTTGGAGTCGAGGCCAAATGCAGAAAAGGACCCCTGTGAGGGGCCGGATCGTGTGTCTGTAGTGATGGTGTCTTCCTGTTCGGTGCTGTGCGACGTCGCGACATGCGGAGCCGCTCCCAACCCATCCAGCAGTAACAGGTGAGACATGATCTGAGGGCGCGTTTTCGGCGAGGCTCGTTTCGGGGAGCCGCTCAAGGGACCAAGAGGTCGCAAATGCAACCCAGGGACCGTGCCGTGATTCTGCTGCGCGCCAGGCCGCGAGCGTCGCGGCTGACCGTGCAGAGCCTACCGAATCGATCCTGAATGAGAAGCCTGTCCCCGGGGATTGCTAGTCTGGGTAGCGCCACAGGCCCGCCACGTGCCAGCAGCCCCCGACTCGTACTCTGGGACCGCCCCGGTGCATCAGAGTGGTGCCCAATCGGCCCAGACTCTGCACGATCCCCCTTCCTTCCCGTCTTTCAATGGAGAGCCCCATGCTGTCCGCAGCCCTTCTCATGGCCGCCTTGACGACCCCGGCCCTCTTCGCCGACGAGCTGGACGATGCTCAGAACCTGGTGCGCCAGGGCAAGCTGTCCAGCGCCGCCGATCTGCTCAGCGCCGCCCTCGACGCCGGCACAGGCGACGAGCGCGCCCTGCGCCTGGCCCTCGCCGACCTCCGACTCCAGCAAGGCGATCCCCAGCAGGCCTTGCGCACGCTCGAGAGCTTGCCGGCCGCTGACGATCACGACGTGAGCTTGATGCTCGGCCGCGCCCATGAAATGTCCATCGACGTTCTGTTCAACCAGGGCGTCGATCAGGCCACCATCGACGGCGCCTACGACGCGGCCCAGAACGACCTTGAGAAGGCCTTTGAACTTCGTCCCGACGACAACAGCAGCTCCGTCTGGGAGCTGGGCAAGTTCTACCTCTACCGCAACAACTGGCCGGACGATGCCATCAAGCTGGCCAACGAAGTGCTGGCAACGACACCCGATGACGGCGAAGCCCTGCTGCTCCGAGGCGCAGCCAGCGCCTACACCTACTGGAACGCCAGCCAGAACGAGCAGGTTGATGAAGCCAACAGCATCTGGCAGCAGGCGGTCGACGACCTGAAGCAGGCCGATGAGTTGCTGCCCAGCACGCGCTCCGAGCCCCTGGGTCAACTGGTCTGGTTCTACGAGGTGCAGAACATCTCGGGCAAGGCCGTCGACTCCGCACGCAGCCTCGCCGATCGCAGCGACGAGCCCGACCTGAGCCTGCTCTACCGGCTGGCCCTCAAGTACCGCAACGAGGCCAAGTACGAGGCCTCAGGTCGTGCGCTCGAGAAGATGGTCGAGATCAGCGCCCGCACCCTGACCAACATGATCAAGGCCGAAGCCGATCCCACGGCCACAGCCAGACTGCTGACCGGGTCCATCGACGCGTTCCACCGGCGAGGCGATCTGGCCGCCTGTCGTTCCATCCTGTCGGCCATCGTGGCCTCTGAGCCGAACGACTACCGCACCTGGCACACCTACGCGGTGGTCTGCACGGACACCTCCCGCTTCGATGACGCCATCGCCGCCTACGAGATGGCCATCAAGATCGATCCGGAGAACCCCAGGACCTACAACGACCTGGGCGCCCTCTACCAGTTCAGCCTGCAGCGCGAGAATGACAAGTCGAAGGAGCTTTACGCCAAGTGCATCGAGGTCGCTGATCACCAGTTGGCCATGGAGAGCACCCCGGATGACGTGCGCCAGCTGGCCACCGAAGCCAGGGGCCTGGCCCAGGGCAACCTGAATGGCCTCAAGCCGGCGGGCGGTGGCCTGCTCGACTCGATGATGGCTGGCCTGCGCGGCCTCAACCTGCCGTCCTCTGACGATGGCGAAGGCGACGAGAGTGCTGACGATGCCGAGGACACCGAAGAGAGCGCCGGCGAAGGCGAAGAGACCACGCGCTGAACGTCGCTTCGGCTCGCCCCAGACAGGCCTCTCGCGCCCCCGGTGATCGCCCTGATCGCCGGGGGCGCGGTCTGTTCAGGGATGGTGCCGGACGACAGATCTGACGCAAAGAGGGCCTTTGGGCCCCGGGCCACATTCGCACCAGACTGGCCCTGGCTGCGACGTATGATCCCCGACGTTGCAGTCTCTTTTCCTCTCCCCCCCTGCCGAGCCCCGGTCATGCGCACCGCTCTCGTCCTGCTTGCCCTCCTGGCTTTCACACCCTTGGCCCTGGCCAAC
>Ga0209992_10001039_pt1 | contig 32169 bp, 29 predicted proteins | sample 2SBtaG_2_FD_182564 | JGI IMG/M metagenome (GOLD analysis project Ga0209992, IMG submission 182564) | Deep subsurface microbial communities from Kolumbo volcano to uncover new lineages of life (NeLLi) - 2SBTROV12_ACTIVE470 metaG (SPAdes)... | ecosystem: Environmental > Aquatic > Marine >... | reverse complement strand
GGCACATCGGGAAGGGCACATCGTGGCTTGCCCGAATACCAGAGAGCGCTCGGACGAACGCACGAAGGACACCTGGCCTGAAGACTTGCGAGCACTAGTCACGGTTCATGAACAGACTAAGCACGTACCAGAACATCAGCGCCATGGAGGCAAACAGTTCAAGGGAAGCTGCCACGTACCGATCTTCTGGGTAGTGGTGCAGGACCCTACTGGTGTCGTGAAGGATCGCTCCACCCGCGAGCCCGACCATGCCCACTGAGAACCACGTGCCCAACTGGAACCCGAAGGCCACGCCGCCCACGATGGCCAAGAGGGCGACTACGAAGGCCCACTTGAGGAGGCCCCCCACAAACGAGAAGTCCTTGCGCGTCCAAAAGACAATCCCTGTCAGGCCAGCAAAGGCAAGCAGGGTCACCGGGGCCGCTGTCGAGATAGCCCCGGGTGCGTAATAGTTCGCCATGTAGAGCAGGGGGACGAAGATCAAAGCCTCCGCGAGCACGAACCCGCAGAGAGCAAAGTACTGTGCGCTCTGGGATACCGCTCGGTGCGCAGTGCGACTCGCAAACCAACTGACGAGGACGAATCCCCCGAGTATCCACAGCCAATTCACCGCTAACATGCGATCAGCAATGGCCTCAGCCATGCCTGTCGTAAAGAACAAGACTTCGAGCAGCGTGAACCCGAGCATGGCCCCAAACAGGTGGCCATAGGTGCGGACCAAGAACTGCGCGCGGGCACTCACGCCAAGCTCGTCGACAGTCAGGACTTCAGCCGGCGCGCTGTATGAACTATCCATGGGCCTACCTCAGTGGAATCGATGACTCGGGGCGGAGGCGGTCGATGATAGGCCCTTCAGGTTTCTTCGCCCACCAGATATCTGAATTCGATCTCGGAGCCTGAAGGGCAGCCATCTACTGGGTGCATACCCCCCTACATGTCTCTTCTCGTCGACTCCGGATGAAACGGCCGGCCTACGACAGCTCGACTCCGCACTTGGGACAGTACTTTGGACTGAAGGCCCTACCCAGGTATCCGTTGCAGGCCGGGCAGCGCCACTTGTAGATGAGTATCAAGAGGATTGCCAAGAGAGCAGCGACACCCACGGGGCCAGCGACCTCGTAAACACCGTCGAAGAACTTGCCTCGTCCCATGGAGGTTCCAGAAAAAAATATGAACGCAACTACCGGGATAGCGACCAGGATTCGTGCGAGCCGTCTCCTGGCGAACCGCGTCTTGAACTTGGTAATCTGCTCTTCTGTGTAGTCGGCCTTGTCCATCTTGGCTCCTTATCGGTTGCTAGCCTGTTCCCACGCTTGGATCTCGATAGAGGCTAACACGGCTTCTTCGAGGATCCCCAAGGCGTCTGGCATTGTTGGATCGAAGACGGTGCCGCAGTGTCGGTCGCCTGAGCGAACTTCCCGGCCTCGGATCAGCTCAATTGCGCTCCACACTTTGCGCAGAATTCTGGACTGAGAGATCTGCCTAGGTACTTGTTGCAAGCAGGACAACGCCAATTGCATAGGGAAAATGCGAAAACGAATATCCCGAGCACAATAGCGACAGGCTGCGCGACATCTCGGGGCATCCCGAATGGTGCCTCCCGGTCGGCTGCAAAAGCACCTAGCAAGAATACGGCGATCACCGGGGTCACGAACAGCAATTGGCGCCGCCTTTTCGCCGAACACTGCTCTTTGAAGACGGCCTCTTCTTCCTCTGTGTATTCCATGCACCGAGGGTACAACCCTACTTCAAATGCAGGCAAGCTGGCCTCGGGGAGCTTCCTCGCACGCTAAAGGTGACACCGCCTGAGAGCAGAATGGTGACCGAGATACCCGCCTCTCGGGTTTCCCCCCCTAAGACAACTGCGCGTGCGTCTCGGGCTGCAGTTGCTGATAGTCCTCGGACAAGTCACCGGGTTGGGCCTGGCCCGTGAGGCGGACGTAGAGGTCGAATAGTTTTTGCTCGACGGGGAGCCCGTAGACTCCGCGCTTCAAGCGCTGACCGGCCATGCGGGAGAGCAACTTGCGCATCCACAGGGGGCCTTCCTGGACGTGCATGTCGTAGATGGCGGCCGTGTTGTTGTAGCGCTGCCAGGTTCTACGGACTTGTGGGGGCAGGGGCGTGTTGTGGGAGTTGTACTTGTACTCGAAGCAGTTGCCCCAATCGTGGAAATCGCGCGGGGCTTCGTAGCCCAGACGCACGGCGTGGTCGAAGTCTTCGGTGCCGGGAATGGGGCGGAAGGGGTAGACGTCGTTGCCGGCGATGGGGAACTGGTGCTTCGTCTTGCCCGCCATGCGTAGGGTGGCTTCCATGGATTCCTGGGATTCGCCGGGAAATCCGATGATCCAGAAGGTGCCGGGAACGATGTTGCGGCTGGCGAGTTCGTGGATGGCCAGCGGGATGTTCTTGAGCTGGATGCCCTTCTTGATGCGATCCTGCATGCCCTCGCTACCGGCTTCGGCGCCCAGCCACAGCAGATGGCAGCCAGAAGACTCAAGCAGGTCGAGGGTGCTCTTGTCGTAACGCATGATCGTTTCGATTTCGATCGTGCCGTTCCAGTGAATCGGGACTTTGAGGTCCACGAGTCCCTGGGAGAATGCCTTGGTGCGTTTTTCGGCGACTCCGAAGTTGGCGTCCTGAAAGCGCAAAACGTCAAAGCCGAAACGCTCTTGCAGGGCTGCAATGTCTTCGGCCAGGGCACGCCCCTCCACTGCCTTCCAGCGCTTGCCCGTTATCTCGGGGGAACAGCAGAAGGTGCAGGGCTCAGGGCAACCGTAGCTGGAGAAGTAGCTGAATCCACGCGGGGGATTCTGCGGCGTCCACTGGCCCGGCAAGGGGAAGCGGTGTCGAACCTTGAGGTTGCGTGTGGGTTGCACCTGCAGCTGGGCGTAGCGCTCGTAGTCCAGGAGGTCCCAGGGTGTGTCTTCCAGCTGGTTGAAGCCAACAACCGGCCGAGCTTCCGTGCGGATGACCTGGCCATCGCGGAACAAGGCCAAACCTGGAACCTCGTCCAGGGGCGTGCCGGCCTCCAGGGCATGGACTACGTCCAAGAAGGTCAGCTCGCCCTGACCGATGCCCACGGCGTCGGCGATGTCGTGTTCGAAGTAGAGGTCGGGGATGACACTCGGGAACCACCCGCCCCAAATGATCGGCAAACCCGGGTGCTTCTCGCGAACCATCTTGGCGGCCACGTAGCCGTCGTAGACCTGATAGCCGAGGATGCAGGAACTGGCAAAACACAGGGCTCCTTCGCAGGCCTCATCGAGCTTCTCGAGGTAGTCGGGATCGACCATGGCGTCGATCATCACGACCTCGTAGCCCTCCTTGGCCGGGCCCGACGCGATGCGCAGCAACTCCAAGGGCAGCAGATCGGCACTGAACATCTCACCCCGCGCCGGGTCGGCCCGGTGGGGGAGGAACAGAACGATCTTGGGCTTCTTGCGGATCATGATCAAGCCGGTGCGTGCGGCGTCACGCCGGAGGTCTTGTCCTTCTCGGGGTTCACGAGCAGATCCTCCTTGCGCTGTCGCGTGAGCTTCACATAAGCGTGGAAGAGCCCGTGCTCCAACGGGAAAGCGTAGTTGCTGTTCCTCAGGCGCCAACCGGAGATGGAACGCAGAGCCTTGCGGATGGCCGCATTGCCTTCCTGCGCAAGGCCGTCGTAGAAGGTCGATGCAGTTCCATAGCGCTTCCAGGTCTGGAGCACCTCAGCGGGCATTTCCAATTCCCCGAGGTCGAGCTTGTACTCTAGGCAGCCACCCCACTCTTCCAGTGTGTGCGGCGGCTTGTACCCGTCGGCGACCATCGTGTCGAAGTCTTCTGTGCCCGGGATGGGTCGGAAGGGGAACACGTCGGAGGCCGAACGCGGGAACTTGTACTTCATCAAGGCTGCCACGCGCAGGGTCTCGCGCATGGAGTCGAGGCTCTCACCCGGGTAGCCGATGATCCATGAACAGCCGGTCGTGATGCCGCGATCGTTCATCTCACGCAGAGAGGATTCGAAGTGGCTCACCTCGATCTTCTTCTTGATCTTGTCCTGTTGCTCGACCGATCCCGCTTCGGCCCCGACCGAGATCATGTGGCACTTGGCCGCCTGCATCAGGTCCAAGGACTCCTTCTTGTAGCGGTCGATCGTCTCGATTTCGTAGCAGCCCGACCACCAGAAGGGCGAACCCGCGTCCACCAGGGTCTCGCAGAACTCATTGGAGCGTTTCTCGGCGACGCCAAAGTTGGCGTCTTGGAAGCGCATGACGTTGAAGTCAAAGCGCTCATGGCATTCCAAGAGTCGTTCGCCGAGTAATTTGCCGGGAATCGCCTTCCAGCGCCGGTCGGTGACCACGGGCGAACAGCAGAAGGTGCAGGGCTCGGGACATCCAAAACTGGAGTAGTAGCTGAAGCCCCGCACCGGAGTGCCTGGTTTCAAGTCCCAGGGATCGGGATACTTGTGGCGTAGCTTCCAGGGACCGGGGTCGTTTTGAAGGGCGACGTATTCTTCAAAGTCGATCAAGTGCCAGGGCACATCGGGAATGTCGTCAAAGCCAACAATGACACGCGGGTCGGTCTTGATCACCTGACCGTCACGCATCAGCGCAAGGCCGGGGATATCGTCGAGCGGTTCGCCTGCATCCAGTGCTTGAACGACATCCCAGAACGTGAACTCCCCCTGACCTAGGCCGACCGCATCGGCCACGCCTTCTTCGAGGAAGCGCTCGGGCAACACACTGGGGAACCAGCCACCCCAAATGATCGGAAGGCTTGGGAACCGCTCGCGGATGGCCTTGGCCACGTGCGCACCGTGGGCGACTTGAAACCCGAGGATGCAGGAGCTCGCGAACAGCAAGGCTCCGTCGCATAAGTCAAAGAGGCGTTCGAGGTAGTCCTCGTGCACCATTGCATCGACGATGTGGACCTCGTAGCCGGCCTGTTCGGGCAGGGCCGCGATCTGCAGCAACTCCAGGGGCAGGAGGTCGGCCGCTACCCGTACGCCCTCCTCCGGGTCGGCCCGGTGGGGGAGAAACAGGACGATGCGTCGCTTGCGCTGGATCATTAAAGGGGAAGGTCGGAGATGCGTCGCGGGGTGCTGCCGTGGGTCCGAGGGCGTGAACCCTCACGTACACGTTACCTTTCCCACCACACTTGTGGACCCGGGGCCTCTCCTATCGGCTATTCCGGTTTCAAGGTGGAGCACCGAGCGGGAGGACTTGTCCCGGGGGCCCGGTTTTCTGCCCTCCTAGGGCCCCTGGGGGGCCGAAAGGCTAATAGGTCTGGAGAACCCACTCCCGCCAGTGGCGGTCGAACTGGGAGTAGGTCAAGCCGAGGTGCTTCTTGAAGGCCGCCCGGTGGCGGTCTTCCAACGTCGAGCCATCGTCCACGAACTGCTCGTTGAGCAGCCCCTTGATCTCGTCCAGCAGCTTGCCGACGAACCCCGGGTGCACGGTCATCATGTAGTCGAACATGGACCAGACCGTGAAGTGGTGTTCGAGCTCCAACTCCCCAAAACCCTGAACCCGCATGAGGGCCGCCAGGGAAATCGCATCTCCTTTTTGAACGAGAATGCGTGTGGGTTTGTTCCAGTCGGCCTTGTTGACCCGGATCGCGGCCGCACCTTCGCTGCCATTGAAGGTGTTGTGCTTGGGGTTGATGTAGCGCTCAAGCCAGTGCGCCAATCCCTCCCTGATCCAGATCGGGGTCTCATAAGAGTAGTGCTTGTAGGCATTGACCAACTGCTGGGAAAGGTTGAACACAAAATGGCCGTGCAACGCCGCATCATCGTCCAGGCTACCTTGCTGCGTATGGATCACGAGGTGCAACACATCCCGGTCGATGATGTTCCAGCGCTGGGTCATCTTTGTCAGCAGGCCGAAGTAGTGCCGCAGGTAGGCGCTACTTCCTACTTGGCTGGGAAGGATCAGTATCTCCAGCTTACCCTTCTCTCCTAGGTAGGGCCCGATGCCCATGTACTTGCCAACCGTGTTCCACGGTTCCTCGCCTGATGGAAAGTCCTCGTCCGTGACACCCAAGATGCCCTGCATCTGCGTCCACAGATCTTCGGCACGCTGCGCATAGAGATAGGCTCGCAGCCAAGGATCAAGGACCCGCACCTTCTCGGGCTTGATCTCAGGCATGTGCTCGGCCAGGCGTTTCAGTTCCCCCAGGATCTTGGCCTTTTCCTTGATGTCGATCTTGTAAGGGCCGAGCCCCATCCCGATCTTGAAGTGCGGAGTCTCGACCCAGCGCACATCATCGGAACCGAAGTAGTCGTCGAGTGCCTGGGTGCTGTCTTCCTTGCCAAAGGAAAAACCGCCAATGGAGAGAATGCCTGCGGCTTCCAAGATCTTCGCGTCGCCCCGGGTGTAGGGACAATTGAGCGGGTGATTCGCGGGTTTGTCTCGGTACTTCTTGCGTTGGGCCTGGGCGGGAGAGAAAGCCAGAGCGGCGCACGCTAAGAGCAGCAGGAGACGCGGAGCGCTTCGCCGAATAGGCCCCATCAGATGCGCTCCTTCCAGGCCTGTGCCAATTCGATGGCTTCGAACACGGGAATCTTGTCCAGGGGGGGCTCGCCAGCGATCAGAACTCGGCAGGCGTTGATGGCGTCGACTCTCAGAGTCGGATTGCCGCTATCCAAGAAGGGGGCCACTGCGGAGAGGGTTGCGGGCGTCCCACCCGCACTGATCAATCGCAGGGCCGCCGACTGCTGCTTGCGATCCTTGGATTTGAGGCGCTCCAAGAGTGCCGCATCGAGGGTTTCAGAACGCAGGCCGTTGAGGGACAGACGGATATCGCCTGCTCTCTCTTTCCAGTGGGAAATCGTCGCGTCGAACACGGGATCGAGGCCCCGCAAGTCTTGGACGGAGAGCAGGCAGAGGCCGGCGGCATAGCGCTCGAGTTCGCTCGCCTTGTCCCCGCGCCTCTCGATCTTCTTCCAGATCCCCGCGACCGCTTTCTTTAGCTGCGGGTCGGGCGTGAGACTGACTGTCCGCAGGGCCCAAACCCGGATGTCCAGGGACTTGTTATCGAAGGACTCGGCCACGAGTCGCGTGTGGCGCTGGTCCACGACCTCATCCAGCACGGCCAGGATGCGCTTGCGCGCGTGCTTGTCCTTTTCGCGGCCGAGGGAGCGGACCAACAAAGGAGCAGCACTCGCGCCCATCGAGATGAGCGTCTCTTGGGCCTCCACAGCAAGCTCCTTGGAGCGATCCTGGCGCAGGCGTGCGATCTGGTCCTTGAGCTCCGATTCACTCTTGGGCTTGGGCCACGCTTTGAGCTTGGGCGGCAGTTTCTTTGGAGAGTCCTGCGGCGTCCCGGGGTCTTGCCCTTCGGCCGCGCTTGCAGCGGGAGCCACCGGGCTTAGCAGCAAGCCTAGAGCCAAGAGCCAGGAGAGACTCCGGCACGTCAGTTGAAAGTCGCTTCTCATTGATAGTACTGAGGGAGAATCCACTCCCATTCGGGGTCGACCGCCCAGATGTGAGTTCGCTCGCGCATTTGCTCGACGAGCAGTTTGGGGTCGTCTTCGGTGCGGATGTAATGGATCTGAACGAACTCGATTTCGACGGGGGTGTTCGCTACCCAGTCCTCAGCAGGGGGGGCTGAAAGCACGCGCAAGATCAGGAATGCCCCGGGTTCCTCTTGGATGTCGCTCCACTGACCCAGGGGCAGCTCATGTGCAGTGAGCCAGTGTTGCAGGCCCACGTCGAACGCTCGCCCTGTCTTGCTCTCGATGGTCTCTGGCCAATCGGCGGGAAGTGTGTCCTGCGTTTGAAGCACCTTGCGAACCTCGAGGGCCCTTTGCCGAGCCAGCTCTCTTTCGGCCGGAACCAAGAGCTGTGCAAGCTTGATGGGGATGACCACATTCGTGAGGGCCTTGCGTCGCCAAGAGGGCCGGGTCTCGGTGGGCTCCAGCAGGGCGATCGTGTCGATCCAGCGGTCGACTTCCTCCTCCAGGATCCACGTGGACCCCACCCCGACCACCGCACCCTGCGGAGGCTGAGCGGGTTCGGGAGGCTCGTCGCAGGCGCCTAGCACCAACAGCGCCAGGGCGGCGGGCCGCGCTGCGCTCAAGCGCCGTGAGAATCCTGCAGGTTGCATCTGTGCGCGTGTAACCGACTGCTCTCTAAGAGTTTCGAGATGCTAGCGGCCAATCGTCAAGAGGTTTGGCGCGCATCGAAGCGCGCGATGAAGGGCAGCACCCTGGCGCGCAAGAACTCGTAGGTGTCATGCACGTTGCTGGTGATATCGTCGAGGCCCGTGGTGACGGCTGTCGGCCCAAAGGAGCCCTGGACCTCGACGTAGAGTGAGCGGACATCGGCGTTGTACGACTCGATGCGCAAGGAGTAAGCGTTGCGCTCCTCTCCCTCGGGCGGAAACACCAACCGCATGCCGAACAGCTGCGGGGAGCGTTCATAGACGCTCATTTCCTCCCCGAAGCCGAACATGCCCGACTGCAGGAACTCTCGTGAATCTCGGAAACGCTGGGGGTTGATCAAGCTGCGCAGGGTCACCTGTTGCCCGGTAAGTAGGTTCACGTTGCGCAGGGGCAGAGCGAACTCGAGGACGTTGGTGACGCGCTCAGCGAAGGAGTCCTGTGTGGTTTCCCCCAGTTCCTCCCTGAACTGCACCCGATCCTCCAGGAAGGCAACCTGGGACACAGCACCCTTGCGCGAGGATGGATTCGTCAACAACGGGCCGGCGGGAGTCACCGCGAAACTGGAATAGGGCGGGTGACCCGATTCAAACATCTGGTTGTGCAGCTTTTGAATCGCGCGTGCATCCGTGGGCTGGGGCGGATGGACGAGTTCACTGAGGAACGCGATCGTGCGGGGTTGGTAATCCATGGAAGGCGACGGGCCGACCTCATTAGAGCAGGTGGTCCTGGGGATGGGGGGCAGGTTCTAGTCAAAGGAGCCAGCGAGCGGAACGTCGAATACCATCCAGGTTCGGTGGGTCGATTGGCCGGATTGCCCGAATGTGCCTGGGCTAGGGGCCCTCGGCACGGGCTGGGGCGCAGGGGCATGGGGCACGGCGCGCAAGACCGAGGAAATAGGCGTTCCTGCGAGCCAACCACCGCCCCCTCCCACCCGGGCCGACGGTCCACTCCCGGCCCAGTTCCCCACCTCCCTTCCCATTTCTTCAATAATTGCCCTCGACCCCGATTTAGCAGTCAAAATCCGGCCCCCCACGATCCGATTCTTACTTGGCGCTCTATTCTCGGCGATTCGTCCGTAAGCTCCGGCCCCCCCTTTCCGGCCACATCCACCACACCCTCGGACTCATGAAGTTCTCGTTTTCTGCACTCGCGACCGCAGCCCTTCTTACCGCAGCCCTGCAGGCGCCCACCGTGGGCATGCAGGCGCCCGCTCCTGATCAAGGAGAGGCCGCCCCGGTCAAGAAGGACCCCGTGCTAGGAGAGCCACTGATCATCGACGGGCACACCGTCCCGATGGTCGAGATCAAGCGCTTTCTCTGCTACGGCAAGGCTTACAACGCCCTGGACGCGCGCAGATTGGGCGTGCTGATCAAGCAGGAGAAGGAACTGCGGGAGTACGAGATCCGCAACACGATCGCCGGAGAGCGATTTGCGGGTGCTTCCTACGAAAGCCTGAACGCTGAGCAGCAGGCGCAGGTCAGTGAAGCCACGCACCAAGCGCTGTCCTACATGAACTACGAGGAGGCCGAGTACACCCGCCGCATCGAGGATCACAAGGCCAAGTTTGAGGAGCGCTACCCTAGTCTCGACTTGGACACAGAGACGCGCCGCGCCTACGAGAGCGTTGCTTGGTACAAGGAGCAGGTGCGCCAGACGCTCGAGTTCGAGACCATGTTCTTCCCTGGGCACCCCGATGATTGGCCGGAGATCACTCGCGAGGCGGTCCACGCGGGATCCCCCCAGTTCGATCTCCTGGCGGACTACGCACAGCATTACCAGTGGCGCCTAGAAGCCGCCGCGGAGAGTGGCGAGCCCGTCAAGCGTGAAGAGGAGATGATGATGAGTCTCCTGCGCGAGTACGTGATGGATGCCCTGATTAGCTTGGTCGAGATCAAGACCCAAACCGAAGGCCTGCCGCCCGAAGTGCTCATGACCATCGAAGGCGGAGGATTTAGCGAGAGCCTGATGACGGAGGACGTGTACCAGGAAATGAAACACGTCTTCACGCCAGCCGACGTCTACGAGGCCAAGATGTTCCTGGCCCTCGAGTACGTCGCGAAACGGGAGATTTCAAAGGCCGGAGCGCTGCTTGACCGTGCGAAATTCGTGCAGGACATCCACCGCATGCAAGCCGAACTTTCGGGATCGATCTTCAGCTGGGAGTTCCTGGCACTGGACGGACACCAATTCCCCTCGATTGTCTCCTACAACGAACACGCCTACCTCGTTGAGTCCTACAAGTCGATGATCGCTGACGAGATCACTCGAACAGAGAACAACATTCTACCGATGGAACTTCAGCTCGCCCTGCCTCGAGCCAATGTGATCATGGGCCTTGGCAAGTGCACGGCTGACGTCTTGTTGGTCTCGGCCTTCGATTTTCCACGCTATGAGTGGAAGAAGGATGGTTGGGCTCAGGCAGAGGACAAGGCCAACGAGATTCGGGCGGAGATCGATGATTACATCGACTTCATCATCGAGCAGGGAAACGAGAAGCAAATCGCTCTTGAGGAAGGCCGCAACTACACGGCCCCGGAGAACCTCGAGAGCTTTGATGAATTCTGGTCGGACCTCTTGGACCTCAAGAGTGAGTACTACGACCCGCCTCTGCCCGTGACGGGCAAGATGCCCGCGGCCATGGGCCTACGGAACAAGGGTCGGTTCACTGGGGACGAGACAACCCGCAACGATTTTCGGCGCTTGGTGGGAGAGAGCCCCTACTCGGAGTACATCTACGACCTCTCCGTTACCGACAAGATCTTCTTCGAACTCGAGCCTGGCAACATCGGCGGGCCCTACAAGGGAGTGAAGGGCTACTACATCGTCTACATGAAGCAGCGCGCGGCACCCACCAACCCGATCGACCCCAACTCCGATCAGCACTTCAACATGCTCGCGGACGACTATGCGCGCACGAGTTTCCAGGCATTCGCGCATAAGGCGCTGAGAGAAGCCACGGTTAGCGGACTGTAGAGCCCGCGCACCCTCAGTGATGGCCCCGGGGGGGGGATGCCCGCCGGCATCCTGTCCTCGCGCTTTACATACGCCTCGCGGCTCTCGATGATCCGCCCCGTGAAACCTGCTCCCACAGGTCTGCGCCACCTGCTGTGGCCCTACGCCCGTCCCTACTTGGGCGCGCTCGCGTTGGTTCTCTGCCTGGGCGCTGTGACGGCCGTGCTCCAGCAGTCGGCCTACTTCATGCTCAAGCCCACCTGGGAGGTGTTGTTCGAGGATGTCCCCCAGGAACCGACGCGGCCCGCCGGGCTGGGGCTCCAACCTGAAATCGAGCCTGAAGTCGAGCCGCTTCCACTCAACACCATGGGCGGCATCGAGCTCAAGATGGAGGCACTCAGGGACTGGGCCACGGACCGGGTTCTGGGAGAATCACCGGACTACTCTGACGAAGGGCGGCGCAGGTCACTCTTGCGAGTCTGCGGGCTCGTGGCCCTGCTAGCGGTGTTTGCCGCGGCCAGTGGCTACGCGTTTGTCCTGCTCTCTCGCTGGGTCACCATGCACATGGTGCTGGGCCTGCGCATGGACATTGCCCGCCACTTGATGGGCTTGTCCATGCGCTATCACGGCAAGCGTCAATTCGGCGACTTGCTGACGCGCGTGGGGGCGGACGTCAACCAGACCATGATTGTGGTGCAGAACGCCCTGCGTGAATTGGTGCAGGAGCCCCTGCTGGCGGTCATGGCCCTGGCGGGCGCCTTTGTCATGGCGCCCCAGGCCACAGCCATCGTGGTTGTGGGTCTGCCGTTGTTGATCATCCCCGTTTCGCGCCTGTTCAAGAAGGTGCGCAAGCGCAGCACCAAGAGCCTCGGGCAACTGGGGCAATCCATGGAGGCTCTGGCCCAGATGTTCATGGGCATCCGGGTGGTCAAAGCCTTCCGAACCGAGGAACGCGAGCTACAGCGCTACGAGGGACTGCAACGCAGGTATATCGGCACCAGTCTGAAGATGGTGCGCACAACGGCCTTGTCCCAGGCTTGGACCCTGCTCTACACGCACCTGGGTTTGGCCATGGTCCTGCTGATTCTGGGTTGGTTGACCCTGCGTGATGGTTCTCACTCCCAGTCAAGCAACCTGGCGCCCTTCTTCCTCTTGATTTCGCGCGCGTACTCGAGCATCAAGGTCGTGACACGCGGTTGGGCCAAGGTGGCGGAAGCTCGCGGAGCTTGCGATCGCCTTGGAGATCTGTTGGCCGAACCCGAGGACATCGTGCAGCGGCCAGGCGCCCAAGCGTGCCAAGGCTTGGGTAGTGGCCTGCAGTTCGAGGACGTGAACTTCGCCTATCCAGACGGCGGGGCACCGGCTCTACGACACCTCGATCTAGAAGTGAAAACAGGGCAGACGCTGGCCGTCGTGGGCCCCTCAGGCTCGGGAAAAACCACACTGATGGACTTGGTGGCGCGCTTCATTGAACCCGATAGCGGTCGCATCCTCGTGAACGGGCAGGATCTTCGGGACCTGACCTTCGATTCGTGGACCGATCAATTCTCGCTGGTCACCCAGGAGCCCTTCCTGTTCCACGCCTCAATCGACGAGAACATCCGCTACGGCAAGCCTGATGCCAGCCAGGAGGAACTGGAGCAGGCGGCCAAGGCAGCGAACATTCTCGACTTCATCGAAGCATTGCCTGATGGATGGCAAACCAACGTGGCCGACGCTGGGTCGCGGCTCTCGGGTGGGCAGCGCCAGCGACTGACGATCGCGCGGGCTGTCCTGCACGGCGGCGACCTGCTCTTGCTGGACGAGGCGACGAGTGCCTTGGACACGGAATCGGAGTCCGTTGTTCAGGCGGCACTGGACGAATTGATGACTGGCAGGACGGTCATCGTGATCGCGCACCGTCTCTCGACCATTCGCCGGGCGGATCGAATCGCCGTGCTCGAGGAAGGCCGGCTGGTTGAACTGGGCTCCCACGAGGAGCTCTTGGCCAAGAGCGGCGTCTATGCCCGGCTGCACGACCTGCAGTTCGCCGACTAGGCCCGGACGGACGCGCTAGTCCCGGGCTCGCAGCAGGCAAATGGCTTGCACGGCCACTCCGCGACCCTCGGCCATAGCTCCTAGCCCCTCGAGGGTCTTGCCCTTCACGTTCACCGAGTCCGAGCCGACGTTAAGCAGAGCGGCGATGCTGGCACGCATGGCGGACCGTACCGGTGCGATTCTCGGACCCTCCGTGGCGATGACTACATCCACATTGCCCACGACGTAGCCGGCATCGAGCACCTGTTGCACAACAGCCTTGAGAAGTTCAGAACTGTTCGCTCCCTGCCAGGTCTCATCTGTGTCCGGAAAGAGGGTTCCCACGTCATCTAGCCCCGCGGCTCCGGTCAAGGCGTCGATGATGGCGTGCAACACTGCATCGCCGTCCGAGTGCCCGGCAGGCCCGCTTGGGTGGTCGAGCTGAACGCCGCCCAGCAGACAGGGCCTGCCTTGCTCAAGGCGGTGTACGTCAAAACCCAGGCCAACTCGGTCCGTCATCGCCGCTCTCCGTTCGTGCTGGCCGACCGTGACGGAACCTCGCGCAGGATCGCCTTGGCGTACAGCAGGTCTTCAGGGGTGGTGATCTTGATGTTGTCGCGATCACCTTCGACCAATGTGACAGGGCTGTCGAAGCGTTCAAACAACGCGGCGTCGTCTGTTGCAGAGACTCCTTCGGCACAAGCTTGTTGAAGGACTGCGCGGAAGCGCTGGGCGTCGAAGGCCTGGGGGGTTTGCGCAGCCCAGAGTTCGGAACGATCCAGGGTGCCAGAGGTCTCACGGCCATCGGTCGAAGTCTTGATCGTGTCCGAGACGTGCACCGCAAGCAGGGCCGCGCCGTGTTCAAGTGCACAAGCGACCACCTGGTCGATGCGATCGGGTTGAACGAACGGCCGGGCGGCATCGTGAACGAGCACGACCTGCGCCTCTTCGGCCACGGCTAGCATGCCTGCCTGAACGGAATCCGTGCGCTCAGCGCCCCCGGGGACCACCGCTGCGATCCAGTTTCTGGGTTGGTTCGCATTTTGGGCTGCGTCCAAGACCAACTCGCGTGCCTCATCGAGTTGATCCGCTGGGGCGACGACCACGACCTCGCGCACGCGGGCCGATTGAGCCAAACCCTGCAATGCCCTTCCTAGTACGGTCTGCCCTTCCAGTTTTAGGAACGGCTTGCGTTCGCTCTCGCCCATGCGCGTGGACTGGCCAGCTGCAAGCAAGATCGCAGAGACGAACGGAGGAGAAGGCATTTGGATTGGACCCCTAGGGATCCGTAGGGTACGGGCTGAACCCAGGATGGGACTACCCTCTCGGTTCCAACAAAGATTTACCCGTGTCCGACTCCGCACTTCCCGAAGTTCCTGCCGACTTCACCGGCCGCATCGTGCTCGGTATTGACCCCGGCACCGTGGTCGTGGGGTACGGGGCCATTGTGGATCGCAAGTCCGGTCCGGTGCTCTTGGCCGCAGGCGTCTTGCGCGCTCCCGCCAAACAAGCCGTGCCCCAGCGACTGGGATACTTGGGCCTGGAGTTGGAAGCGCTTATCTCCCGCCTCAGACCCAGTGTTGTCGTCGTGGAGGAGGCGTTTTGTGGAAAGAGCGTTCAGTCGGCCCTGCGCATCGGGGAAGGACGCGGCGTGGCTCTGGCAGCGGCCGCTCGGTTTGGAGCCGAGATCGTTCAGTACCCGCCCGCCGTGGCCAAGCGGGCTGTTGTTGGCAACGGGGCCGCCGACAAGCAACACGTGGCGCGCATGGTCGCCCGAGAACTGCATCCAGCCGAAGTTCCCGACAGCCTCGACGCAACCGACGCCTTGGCATTGGCACTCACTTACTTGCATCGGCGCTCTCCATTGGGAACGCTCTGACCATGACTTCACCAAGCGACTCGGGCACAGACCGCGCAAAGATCTCCAAGGTCACTCGCAAGCGCGAGGATTCCGGCGACCCTCGGCCCGGTCTTGAAGAGTGGGCGGAACTGGAGGCCAGCTTGGCCCGCGTCTATCCGGGCTTGGAGACCGTGGATCGCGACCTGCAGTTGGGCGACAGGCAGGTTGTCGACTTGGTCGGCCTCGATGGCAAAGGGCGCACGATCCTGACGCTAATCGTGAATGGCACTGAAGAGGGACTGGCACTGAATGCCCTGGATGTTCTCGCCTGGGCGAACACGCACGGTGAACTGTTGGCCGCGCACCTCGGGCAACAGAACCCTCAGGTTGAGAGTCCTCTTGTCGTGTTGATTGCCGACGAATTTGAGGCCCGTCTGGTCGAACGCATGGGACCTCTGGTCCCCTCTTCCTTGGCGCTCCTGCAAAGGTGCCGACTGGAGAGTGAACGGTCGTCCAGCATGTTCCTGCAACCTGTCGTCGCGGAAGAGCGTGAAGAAGAGGACTCTCTCGAGACGTATCTCGGAACCCTCTCAGAACTTCCCGAGCAATGGGCGCGCGGCCTCATTGAACGCTTCCAACGCATGGACGATGAGGTCGAGTGCAAGGCGGCCGGCAAGCGACTCAGTTGGCGCTATCGCGGGCTACCTTTGTGCAGCGTGCGCCCGATGACCGGGGGCCTCGAGGGTCAGATCGTGGGGTTGGACACCGAAATCGTGATCGCTGAAGAGACGCACTTGGAGCCTTTTGTGGACGAAGTCTTGAAGCTCTACATGGAGGCCTTCGAAGAGGCGGGCGCAGACGATCCCGATTTGCGGCGCGTCGAACTCAAACCCTCCGGTCCGAAGCCGCACCTGAGTGCTGAGGAACTCAAGGCCTTCCACTAGACCGTTCTGCCGAATCACGGGGCCGCTGGGTCTCGGACAGAAAAAGGGCGACGGTTCGGCCTGGCGCACGTCTGGGTGTCCGTGCGAACTCGTTCTTCTCCAGCATGGATGTGCGCCCTTGTGGGTTGGCTAGTCTGCGTGACCCTGTTCACTGCCGTGCAGCGCTGGGCTCCTCGCCGCTGGGATCCATTGCCCAAGGCGCCGCCCATGTGCCTACTGCATCCCGATGAACCCGCGGAGCCCCCTCGGGTGAGCCCTCGATCCTGGCGCAGCATTCCCAACGTGGGACCGACGAGGGCGCTGGCCTTGACCCGAGCTCTGTGGGAGGCCGGGGCCAGTCGGCCACAGGACATCAACCTGACCCAGATTCACGGCATCGGTCCGATCACGGCCGAGCGGATCTTGAACTCCTGGGACGACGGGGCAATGCTCTCTCCGAGCGATTGGCTCCCCCGCAGCTCTGCGGAAGGCCCCGGTTGGGGGGGGTATACTCGCGACGAGAGCGCTACATGTCCCTTTCCTCCCATTCCTCTCCCGCGGACGCCCTTTTCGCACGACGGGCCGGCCCCCCGCATGCCTTGGATGAGGCCCACGTGGAGCAGGTCGTCCGTGCAGCGCTCGCCGAAGATAGGGGGCCAGGGGATGTGACTTCAGAGGGTCTGCTGCCTGCCGAGGTTCTAGCCGAAGCGCGACTTGTTGCCCGCGACTCGGGAGTGCTCGCTGGCTTGGACGTCTTCACGCGCACGTTCCAGTTGTGCGATGAGCGTGTCAAGTTTCAAGTCAATGCTCGCGATGGGCAGCGTGTGGAACCCGATCAGGAACTTGCGACCCTTGTCGGGACGGCCCGTGGCATGCTGCTGGCCGAGAGGACCGCACTCAACTTGCTGCAACGCATGTCGGGCATCGCCACCCAGACCGCGCAGTTTGTGCAGGAGGTTGGCGGGCAGGTGCGCGTTCTCGACACGCGCAAGACAACGCCTGGCTTGCGCACTCTGGAGAAGTACGCCGTCCGCTGTGGTGGGGGGGAGAATCACCGCTTCGGCTTGTTTGACGAGGCGATGATCAAGGAGAACCACTTGGCCTTGGCCGGCTGTGACCTGGAGCGAGCACTTGGGCTTCTGCGCCAGGAAGTAGGACCGAGCATGCGCATCACAGCAGAAGCCAGTGATCGAAACGAGGCCAGCGCAGCGCTACGGGGTGGGGCAGATGTGATCCTGCTGGATAACTTCTCACCTGCTGAGCTGCGCGAACTCTGCCCGGTGCTGCGTCAGCAGTCCCAGGAGTTGGGAACCAAGGTCGAGCTCGAGGCTTCCGGCGGAATTCGGCTGGCAACGGTGGCCGCATTCGCCCAAACCGGAGTCGATCGACTGTCCGTGGGCGCCTTGACTCACTCGGTACAGGCCTTGGACCTGTCCCTCTACCTGAAGCCCCTTGCAGATTCTGTGGCGCAACAAGTCGAGGGCCAAGAATGACCTTGCGGCGCGAGGCGGACGGCGCCCAACTGCGCCTGGAGTTCACTGCCGCCCATGCGGTGGGACGCCAAGCCCGGGCTGAGCTGAGGCAATTCGGCGCCGAGCACGGCATGGACTCAAGCGCCTTGGAAATCCTGGAATTTGTGGCCGGCGAGTTGATCGACAACGCCATCGATCACGGCGGAGGGGCAGGGGCTCGGGAGGCCTGCGACGTGTTGGACGGGGCGCAGGTCGGTGCTCGCCTGCACGTTGCAGCAGAGCGCTGGGTATTGAGCGTTGCCGATCACGATGGCGAGTTGGACCATCGCCTGCAGACTCAAATCACTGCAGCAAAGGAAGGCAGTCTAGATCCCTTGGGGGAGCGTGGGCGCGGCCTCTTCCTGCTGAGCCGCATGGTGGATGTCCTCGATGTTCGTGCCCGTGAGGGCGGCTGTGGGGTCGTGTTCCGGGTGGAGAAAGCCCTTGGCGAACAAGACTGAGTTCGGCATTCGGAGCCGCAGGCCCGCAGAGCCAGCCGAGGACAAGCCCGAGCTCGGCGGAGGTGTGCTCTCGCTCTTGCGCACCCTCGCGATCATGCTCATGCGCCAACCGCGCTGGATGTCTTGGATCTTGCCCGGCCTGTGGATGGGTTTGATCTGGTTTGTCAGCGGGCTGTCGGATCCGCTGGGCAGCCAGCCTTCTCGACCCTTGGCCTACTTCGGCAACTTGGCCCATCCGTTTGAGTTTGGCGTACTCGCGCTCTTGTTCTTGCCCACGCGGCGTCGCACGGAGGGGTGGATTCGCTTTGACGTGGAAACCCTGGGCGGTGTTGTTGTCCTGATTCTGCTCTTTGCCGCCGGCGATGAGATTCATCAAGCATTTGTGCCCGGACGCCACTCTTCAGCACTGGATTGGTTGGCCGATGCAACGGGTGTCTACTGCACCCTGAAGGTCGCCGACTACGTTTCGCGCCCGGAGGCCACAAGCTCTGGAGTGATCAATCGTTGCCTGTATGGCCTGTTCTTGTGCGTCACGGCGGCGGGCTTAAGCTTCTTGGGCGGGTAGGGCAGAGACCGCGGCCCGCAGCGAGTAGACTGCACGACCCACCTCCCCGCCCCGACTGGAACTGTACCCCTGAGACGTCGCGTGAATCCTGACCCCCAGAGCTACCAGAGCCCGCTCTCTTCCCGCTACGCCGGGGCGGCCATGCGCCATAACTTCTCGGATGACAAGAAGTTCAAGACCTGGCGCCGACTCTGGATCGCCTTGGCGGAATCCGAACAAGCTCTCGGGCTCGATATCAGCGACGAGCAGATCGCCGAGCTACGCGAGCATGCCGACGACCTGGACCTGGAGTTGGCTGCAGAGTACGAGTCCAAACTGCGCCACGACGTCATGGCTCACGTGCACGCCTGGGGTGATGTGTGTCCCAACGCGCGGCCGATCATTCACCTGGGTGCCACGTCTTGCTATGTGGGGGACAATACCGATCTGATTGTCCTGCGCGATGGACTGCAGATTGTCCGCGGTCAGGTAGTCAGCTTGATCGAGCGCCTCAAGACTTTTGCGGTGGAGTGGCGCGAGTTGCCGACTTTGGGCTTCACCCACTACCAGCCCGCCCAGGCCACCACGGTGGGCAAGCGCGCCTGTCTGTGGCTACAGGACCTCGTGCACGATCTCGAGGATCTCGACCATGCGGAGGCCGGTGTGCGCTTCCGTGGCGTCAAGGGAACGACCGGGACCCAGGCTTCGTTCCTGGAGTTGTTTGACGGAGACCACGACAAGGTGCGCGAACTCGACTCGCGAGTGACGCAGAGCATGGGCTTTGAACGCACATTCGGCGTCACCGGCCAGACCTATCCGCGTCAATTGGACTTCCGTGTGTGTCAGGTGCTCTCGTCAATTGCACAGTCCGCGCACAAATTCGCCACCGACCTGCGCCTCCTGGCCAACCGGAGGGAGCTCGAAGAGCCCTTCGGCAAGCAGCAGATCGGTTCGTCCGCCATGCCGTGGAAGCGCAACCCCATGCGCTCCGAACGCATCTGCGCCCTGGCGAGATTTGTCATGGAGACCCTGGGCAACACGGCGCACACAGCAGCGAACCAGTGGCTCGAGCGTACGCTGGACGATTCCGCCAATCGTCGCCTGGCGCTGGCCGAGAGCTTCTTAGCCGTCGATGCGATCATGAACCTGTACCTGGACGTCGCTGGCGGGCTTGTCGTGAACCCCGCGATCGTGACCCGCAACCTGGATGCGGAGCTGCCATTCTTGGCCTCTGAAAACCTCATGATGGAGGCCGTCAAGGCGGGCGGTGATCGCCAAGACTTGCATGAGCGCATCCGCGTCCACTCCCACGAAGCCGCAGCGGAGATCAAAGCCGGCGGAGAGAACAGCATGAAGCGCCGCCTTTGCGAGGACCCGGCCTTCAGCGCGCTGGCCACGCGCATGGACGATCTGTTGGACGGCAAGCACTACGTGGGCCGCGCCCCGCAGCAGGTGCTCGAATTTGTTGAGGACGAGGTGGATCCCATCCTCAAGCGCCACGCGGATCTCGTGGGGGCCAAGGCCGAGGTCAAGGTCTAGGCCTGAACCGTGTCGGGCAGGGGCCCTGGCGGTTGCCCAGGCGGATGCACTGGCAGATGCCCTGGCAGATGCACTGGCAGATGCACTGGCAGATGCACTGGCAGATGCACTGGCAGATGCACTGCCGGATGCCCTGGCGGACCCATGCGTGGGGCCAGCAACAAGCTGCTGACCGGGCGCCTGACGCGCGTGGAATGGACCATGCCAGGGCTATTCCGGAGCGCGTCCCGCACAGGCGGCGTGGATTCGGGGGTGGGGACCCAGGTGGGCGTTGCTTGTGCCAACCACCGCCCCCTCCCACCCGGGCCGACGTCCCGCCACGCTGCTGGTTGCACGATCTTCGTGCCTCAATTTCCGCCTCCTCGCGTAAGCTGCGCCTCGCATGAAGTACCTGATCAGCGGAGCCACCGGTTTCGTCGGAACTCACCTGCTGAACCACTTGCGCCGCTTGGGCCAGGGTGTGGAGCTCATCAGTCGCCGCCCACACGTGGGGTGCGATTGGACGCGCGACAGCTTGTTGCCGGCCATCAAGGAAGCGGACGTGCTTGTGCACCTGGCGGGAGCGGGCGTCATGGATGTCGCCTGGAAACCGGAGCGCAAGCTCGAACTACGTCGAAGCCGTGAAGAGACCACCGGACTACTCGCCGAGTTATGCGCCACGGCGCAGGCCGAAGGGTGCGCCCCGAGGTTCGTGTCCGCGTCAGCCGTGGGTTACTACGGGCCTCGGGACAACGCCGTCGAATTGGACGAGACTGCCGACCCAGGGCATGATTTTCTGGCCCAGGTCTGCATGGGCTGGGAACAAGCCCTGCAGCCAGCAAGGGATGCAGGAGTCGAGGTCTGTGTGGCCCGCATCGGAGTCGTGCTCGGATCCGATGGGGGAGCGCTGAAACGCATGCTTCTGCCGTTCAAATTGGGGTTGGGCGGCCCCTTGGGAACGGGACGCCAAGCGTTCCCATGGATTCACGTGCAAGATCTCGTGCGCTTGGTCGCGTTCCTCGGGGATGCGCAAACAACGCCGGGGGTCTTCAACGCCGTAGCCCCGGGCTGCGTCACTCAGCGAGAGTTCGCGCGCGCCTTGGGACGTGCTCTCTTCCGGCCTGCGATAGCGCCGGCTCCAGCATGGATCCTGAAGCTCGCCTTGGGGAAACGGGCGAGCATGTTGCTCTCAGGTCAACGTGTGCTGCCCACCGCAGCGCTCGCGGCTGGCTTCGAGTTTGAACATGGCGACTTGGGCGAGGCGCTTGTGGACCTCGTCGCCAAGGGTTAGCGACTCAACCCTCACTTGTCTTTGTCATGCCGCGCGTCGTAGCGGTTTTTCCATTCGGCAAAGGCCTCGGAGGCGACGAATTCACCCATGCTCCTGTCGGCCAGCATCTCGGCTGGGGTGAACTCAGCCTCGAAGTAGGCACCGAAGGCATCCAGGTGCTCAGCTACCGCAGGCCAGTCCTTCAGTGCCTTGAGTGCCTCGAGCAAGCCCCACCAGCTCTCCTGGAAATCGGGCTCAAGGCCCAGCGCCTGAGTGAAGCGAGTCCGGGCCAACTCCGGTTGCCCGGCGAACGTCGCATGCACGCCGCGCAGAAAGGTGGGGTAGGTGGCGTCGCCGGTGATCGCCTGCATGGCGTCCAAGGACTCGAGCAACTCGGCGGGTTCGGGATCCCAGCCATGGGTGTCGCAGACGGCCCAGACCACCGCACTTTGGGCCTCTGGAAAGCTGGCTTCGAAGAGTCCGCGGGCCACAGCCCAGTCTGCTCGCCGCGGTCCCCAGGTGTACAGCATGCCCATGCGCAGGTAGTCGCGGTTGCTGGCGAGCTCCTCCGGTAAGCCTTGGATCAGGTCCATTCCCAGGCCCAGGTTCGGATCGTCGTAGTGGGCGCGCAGACCTTCAAGGGGAGCCAGGCTGCGCGGCGCCCGACCCGCTCTCAAGTCCGCCAACGAATCGGGGTGGCCTGCCAAGATCGCGTGGTGTCTGGCCAAGGTCGCACTGGCCCATTCGCCCAATGAGAACGCGTGCAGGTCCACGACGCGAATCGTCCCGCGGGAGTCTCGATCCAATAGCAGGCGGTGGTAATCAAAGTCGGTCTCGCGAGCGAGACGCATGACCAACTCACAGCGCTGGGGTTGTGCGAGGGTTGCAGGCTTGGAATCCACCCGCAGGACGCTCAGCTGCCCTTGGTCGGTGCAGATGGCGACAACCCTGTGCCACAGATGCTCAACCTCGGCTGCCCGTTCGAGCCACGCACGTTGCGGACGAGAAGGCTGGTCCTTCGACCCTCGCAGAGCCCGCTGAACCAGCGCGGGTCGGTCCAGGGCATCGAGGAAAAAACTCTCATCCCCTTGGTTGGCCGCAGCGATCAGGTCTTGGCCAAACCGCAGGGCTTGGGTTGTCTCGGGCGGACCCAAGCCGTCCCCGTCTACCACCGACGGCCCCTGATTGGAGCCGAGCACTTCACCATCCAAGCTCGACACGAGGCGCAGTGCGACGCGTGCAACTCGCTGGACCGACGTCGCGTCAACCTTGTCTAGGGTGTCGCGCGCGGAGCGGGTGTCTTCATCGGCACCTGTGCTCAAGGTGAGCACGGGCAGACCGGCCGCTGCAAAGACGCGCGCGTCTAGCCGCGTCCATTGGTCATCTAGGGAATCCAACACGAGCCCTTCCTCTGTCGCGGGTGCGGCGATTGCTGCCGCCACGGCATTAAAATTGGGGTGGGTGGGGCTGGGCGTGGCGTACAGGGAATCGTTCGCGAGTCGCCCAACTCGATCCAGGTTGAGCAGAGCGACCGGCTGGCTGCCCGGCGGCAGGCTCGGATCGGACAACCAGGCCTTGGCACCCCAGGAGCCCTTCTCCATGCCGACGAGGAAGAGTAGCGCCAGACTGCGGCGTCCCGCGCCGCGTTGCACAAGGCCCTCGGCCATGGCCAGGAGCGCGGCAACTCCCGAAGCGTTGTCGTTTGCTCCGGGGTACAGCTCCTCACGCACAAGGCCCAGGTGATCCACGTGGGCCGTGATCAAGATCACCTCCTGTGACAAATCGGGGTCCGTACCGGCCATGAACGCGACGACGTTGGAAGCCTGGGTCTTGGGATCCACGAGCCGCCGTTGGTCGCGGAAACTCAAGCCCAACTTCACGCCGGCCGGAGGTAAGAGGCCTTCGTCCTTGCCCGTCCACTGTGCGTGGCTCGTGGCGAGCAACTCCGCCATCGACTTCTCAGGGACCATCACCACGGCCGGGTCGTTCTGTCGCCCACCGCGCGCCGGAGTCTGCGTCACGATTCCCCGCAGCATGGCCTTGGCCACCGAGTCGAAGCGTTGGTCGTATTCGCGCCAGCGACAGTTGGGTCCCGGGGTCACGATGACACCGACGGCTCCTGCAGCCTGCGCACGCAGGACAGCGCCGCGTACGGACTCTGCTCCCTCTTGCAAGATTGCCCACGCTCCCCGCAGCTCTGCCCCGTTCACATCCTCGTCGTTGCCCGCACCGACAGACACCAGCGGTCCGTTCAGATCCCAGCCTCTCAACTGACCGAGTCGCTCGGGCAGTAGCTGCTCCCCAAAACGGAATTCCAGGTCGGTCTTGCCACCGGCTACCGACGCCTTGCTCAGGTTGACATCGACCGCCAAGGTGTACAGCGGGAAGGGCGCATGCCAGGAGCTCGTGCCGCCAGGTGACCAGCCCAACTTCTCCAAGCGCTGAACTACGTGAGCCAAGGCCTCATCCAGTCCCGTGCTGGGAGTCGGCCGTCCGCCCCGTTCGGGGCTAGCCAGGTAATCCAGGTCAGCCTGAATCGAGGCCGTCTGCAGCGCATTCAGGGCGCGCGTCAGCTCGGGCGAGTCTTGGACCGGCGTCGCATGGGTGCCTTCTGCCAGGGGACTGAGGAGGCCAAGAATCGCTATCGGGAGGGCGCGCAGGGGGCTCATGGTCGGGTCAGGGTAGCAGGCTGGGCGGTTGTGATGCGGCTCGCATTGACAGGCGATCCAGCTGGAATCAACCTGCCTGACCCCCGCATCGGCGGCAACCGATGCACCCCTCCCGGCTTGGGCGAGAGTGGGCCGTTGGCAGACGGATCCCACCCTCCTCCTCCGAAGCCCAGGCGGCACCTCACAAACGAACCTCGCACTGGCATGGTGGCCCGGAATGGGAATTCCGCTCTTGGGTCATCGGGCCGGGATAGAGTTCCGTGAGCCGTGCTGCCGCGAGGCAACGGAACGCGCTGGGAGCGTGTGCCCGGCTGCAGCTTCGGCACCCAACCAATCTAATTTTGTTTTGACCAAGCCCGGAATACCCAACGAACTGGCCCTCTCGACGTCGTGCTATGGGCCCCGGCTGTGCAAGATCGAGGATCAAGCCTTCAGCGCCGTGGCGATGGGCTTCCGCTGTCTCGAGTTGGGCCTCTCCGATCAACCAGTCAACCTCCTAGGCTGGGAAGACAGCGCACGCGAAACGGGCATCAGCGTTGCGTCAGTTGTCGTTGGCTCCCTCAAGCCCCGTTCCGAGAACATGTCGGGCAGCATGTTGGGTAGCACCAGCAGCGCCGCACGTGAGCAGGCGCTGAACTCAAGCCGCCGTCACATTCGCTTGGCTCAGCAGGTGAACGCGCCTAGGGTCATCGTGCGCGGTTGCGCCGTCGAGGATCCCAAGATCGGCGCTGAAGCCCTCCAATTTGAAGAGCAACTGGCCCAGGCCGGTGATGATGATCGCGAGCGCATTCAGGAACAGATCCGCGAGTTTGTGCGCCGCGTACAGCTGAAGGGACAGAAACAACTCGAGCACTTCTGCCGCTCCATCTTCACCTTGCGACGGGAGTTCCCGGACACTCAGCTGGCCATCGAACCCGGACAGCAGCTGAACGATCTGCTGAACTTCGAGGCCGTGCAGTGGACCTTGGAAGATCTCGCTGGGCAGGGCGTGGGCTACTGGCACGACACGGGTCGCATCCACCAGCGCAGCGTCATGGGTCTACCCAACCAAGGCGATTGGCTCGACGCCTTCTCGGGGCACATGGTGGGCTGTCACCTGCGGGACGCTACAGACGACGAATCCGAGCTGCCCCCGGGCCAGGGCCAGGTGGATTTCCAGCTCGTCTCGGAGTACACACCGCGCGAATCGGCCCGGGTTGTCGAGGTCCACCCTCGACACGGACGCGCTGAAGTGCTGGCTGCGGTGCAGTTCCTGTTGGATCGCGGATTTTGAGTTTGAGGCTCATGGTGGCCGTCAACGGCCCTATCTGCTGAGATCGCCAGGAACGCGGATTCGGATTTGTGGGCTCATTTGCATGGATTCGGAGGGGAATCCAACACCCATCCCCCCGCCTGTCCGATAGTGGGGCACACGCATTGAGCGCCATGCATCAACCCGCCCGACCTTTCACCCCAGATTCCGGTCGCCCAGGCCCCGTTCCTGCGGCGGATCTCCTGCCCGTCCTGCACCTGCGCAGCGTGCTCGAGGCCGCAGTGGAGCAGGGCCGTGAGAGCGGTTCGGATCGGATTCTGATCCTCACCCACCGGGGTCCGGATCCCGATGCCCTGGGCGCCTGCGAGGGCCTGCGACACTTGATTGAGCAGGGGTTCGGCCTGCAGGCGACCGTGGCCACTTTGGGGCGCATCCACCGCGCCGAGAACCTGGCCCTCGTGCGAGCATTGGAATTGGAACTCGAAGACTACGAGCACGTCGACACCCAGGGTTTCGCCGGCCTGGCACTTGTGGATACCCAACCCGAGTTCGGTCACACCGTTCTGCCTGACAATCTCCCGATCCTGGCAGTCTTTGACCACCATGTACCACCGGTGGTCGAGGGGGATGAACCGCTCAGTGTCGCGCACAGAGACGTGCGACTCAACCTGGGGGCTACGGCCTCCATGATTTACGAATATCTGCGGGACGCAAACGTGGGCCTGGACAAGCGCACAGCTTCCGCTCTGTTTTGTGGTGTGCGCTACGACACGGCCGACCTCTCACGCAACGCATCCGACTTGGACGAGGAGGCCTACTACGAGACCTTCCGTTACGCCGACCGCAGCGCGATTGCGGAGATCCACCACCCGCCCCTGCCACGCAGCTACTACCTAGAACTCTCAAGCGCCCTATCCCTCGCGCGGCAGCATGGACCCCTGGTCTTGGCGCTGCTGGGGAACGTCGAGAACCCCGAGACCGTGGCCGAGATGGCGGACTTCTTCCTGCGCATGAAGGGCGTCAGTTGGGTCGTTGTGGGGGGCGCGCACGAAGGCGAATACGTCCTGTCCCTGCGTACCGACTACGCCTTCGGCAAGGCCTACCCCCTGATGGAGCGGGTCCTCGCGGGAGAGGGCTCATTCGGGGGCCACGGCCACATCGCCGGTGGCCGCGTCGCCCTGCAGGACTCTGGCGAGAGCACCATCAAGGAAGTGGAACGCACTCTGCGCGCCCATGCCCTGGCCGTGATCGCGCCACCCTCCGACGGGGACGAAGATGCAATCCCGACCGAGGGCCGCATGCTGTCCGAATGAAGTCGGGCTCGACTCTGCTCTGCATCGGCGGAACCGACTCAAGCGGTGCGGCCGGATTGGACGCCGATCGCGAAGCGGCTCGTGCCGCGGGCGTGCGCGTCCTCACTGTCGCCACGGCCCACACCGAGCAAGACGCCCAAGCGGTGCATTCTTTGGGTGCCCGTGATCCCTCCGAATGGCTGGCCGCCGCGCGCGCCGAACTCGGAAGCTGCGACGGCGTCAAGGTCGGCCTGCTTCCAGGCCCGGAACACATCCGCGCAGCGGTCCTGTTGTTCGGAGAAATCGGGGACAAGCCGTGGGTCCTGGATCCCCTGATCGAATCCTCAAGCGGATTTCGATTCTTGAACACGGAAGCCATGGGACTCCTGCGCGAAGAACTGCTGCCCCTGGGACCGGTCTTGACTCCCAACCTCGCCGAAGCCGCACACCTGGCGGGCGTGGCACCGAGCGCCATGGCCTCACGCTCGACGCGCTGGGCGGCTGCCCGAAACCTGCTCTCAGCTGGCGCCCAAACCGTCGTGCTCAAGGGCGGGCACGGTGGTGAAGACCCCCTGCTGGATCTCGTCGCCCGACCGGGTCATGACCCCATCTGGATCGAACACCCGCGCCAGCCCGGATCCCGGCGCGGCACCGGCTGTCGCTTCGCCACGGTTCTCGCCGCCCACCTGGCCCGCGGGTCCAACGCCACCGCCGCCGCCCAAGAAGCGGGCACCTGGGTGGCTCAATTTGTAGCCGCCCGGTGACTGGCCCAGGGGGCCTCCCCTGCATCGGGTCTCGCACCCCCATGATTTTGCACCGATCCCTTGCCAGACCGTCGGGGCAGGCTATCCTCGCAATCCGGACGCGGCTGTAGCTCAGTGGTAGAGCGCAACCTTGCCAAGGTTGATGTCGAGGGTTCAAGTCCCTTCAGCCGCTCCACTTTTGAGCCCCAATCTAGGCACGCGACCCGTGCCGCGTGAGCCACAGATGTGAATGGGCTCCGAGCGTGGCGCGGAAATCGGTGGGGATGACGGTCGTTGCGCTGTACTCCTGCACGATGGCGGGGCCTTGGATGACGTGGCCGGGGGCCAACTCGGGGCGGCTGTAGATCGGGGTTCGCTTCCAGCGGCCGAACCAGGCTCGACGGGTCTCTGTCACGAGGCTCTGCGGGGCGGGGCGCTTGCGTGGGCTACGTTTGGGCGCACCCGGGCCCGCGAAACCTGGGGCGGAGGCCCGGGCACGCAGGGCGACGAGTTCGATTTCGGTGCCTGGTAGATCCCAACCGTAGCGAGTGCGGTGCAGGTCGGCGAAGCGCGTGGCCAGGTGTGCGCCTTCAGGCAGGGTGAGTTCGAAGGACTGGCCTCGGTAGCGCAGGGCCAAGCTGCGCTCGAAACGGATGGAACGGGCCGGGTGGCCGGCGGTACGCAGTTGGGTCCGGCCCTGGTCTGTCAACTCGGCAAAGGCCCGCTTGCGAAGGGTGGCCGTCCATTCCGTTAGGGGAGCGAGCACGGTGCGTTCGTGATCGCTCAGGGCATCGGCACTGGCCATGCCTAGGGCGGAGAGTACGCCGGGGTGGGCGGGGACCAGGGCACCGGGCATGTTCAGGCTCTTGACCAGGGCCGCAGCGTGCAGGCCGCCTCCGCCACCGAAGGCCACCAGGGGCAGGGCTGCCGGGTCTTGGCCGCGCTGCATGGTCATGACGCCCAGAGCGCGACGCATCGCGGCTTGCGCCAGTTCGAGCACGGCCTCTGCCGCCTTGACCGAATCGACGCCCAGGCGTTTTCCCAAACTCTCGAAGGCGCGCGAGACGGCGTCGGTGTCCAACTCTAGCTGGCCGGCGAGGAACCCACGCGCCTCGATGTAGCCCAGGTGGACGCAGGCGTCGGTGACCGTTGGCACCGAACCGTGGCCGTGGCAAATGGGTCCGGGGTCGGCTCCCGCACTCTCGGGACCAACGTGCAAGACACCTCCCGCGTCGACGCGCACCAGCGAGCCGCCGCCGCAGCCAATGGTGTGGATGTCGAGGGCTGGCACAGCGATCGGATGGCCGGCAACCTGGGCATCGTGAACTGTGTTCGAGAGACCCGCATCAGGCGAATGGAAAGCGACGTCCGTGCTCGTGCCGCCCATGTCCAGCGTGACGATATCTCCCAATCCGGCCTGTAGGGCAGCCCGGGCGGCACCCACCACGCCACCCGCGGGACCGCTGAAGAGCACCCGCACGGGTTCAATTGCGGCGCGTTGTGCGGGTAGGGTGCCGCCGGAACTCTGCAGGATTGAGAGGCGCTCGGGCGGCAGTAGGCGGGACAATCGAGCGAGGTAGTCGGCCATGATGGGGACCAAGACAGCATTGGCACAGGCCGTTGAAAAGCGCTCGACTTCACGGTGTGTGCCGAGCAGGGTCCCCGAACAGGTGATGGGCAGTTGTAGTTTCTCAAGTGCCTCGGCGAGACGGGTTTCGATGGTCGGGTCGGCGTACGAATGCAGCAGGCATAGGGCGACGCTGCGCGCACCGCTAGCGCCCAGTGCCTTGCGCAGGCGCGCGATCTCGCTGGCCCTGGGGCGCGCGACTTCGACGAGCTCGCCTTCTATGGAGGGCCAACTGCGTTGGTCGATTCCATATCGCCTGCGACGGGGAACCAGTGGTGTCGGCCGACGGGGCTCGAGGTCGTACAGCACCGGTCGTTCACCGCGCCCGATTTCGAGAAGATCGCGAAACCCCTGGTTCGTCACCAGGGCCGTGGGAGCTGTGCGCCCCGTCAGCAAGGCGTTTAATGCAACCGTTGTGCCGTGGATCACCTGGCAGCCGCTTGAGGCCCCGGGAACCCGCTGTTCCATCTCTCGCATGCCCGTCTCAAGAGCCAGGGAAGGATCCTTGGGCGTCGATGAGACCTTGCCCGTGGTCACGCGGCCGTCGGTTCCGAGCAACACGAGATCGGTAAAGGTGCCTCCCGTGTCCACACCCAAGACGGCCGTGCGTCTGCGCGTGGTTCCTTGCGTGGTAGAGGGGGACAAGAGAGGTGCTCAGGGCCGGTGATGGACGCAGACTGGTTGGCCGGGGTGGCCGCAGGGTACCCTTTGCTCGCCCCCCCGTCGCGCGGCACCCCATCCATGGCCATCACCATCCTGCCGACCTCGGTTGCCCTGATCGACGTCACGGGTCCGCTGGTCTTGGCCGTCGTCTCGAGCTACACGCTCGGTTCCGTGCCATTCGGGCTCCTACTCACCCGCATGCTGAAGGGCGAGGACCTGCGCAAGATGGGTAGTGGCAATATCGGCGCCACAAACACCATGCGCGCAGTCGGCCGAGGCTGGGGGCTCGCGTCCTTTGCCCTCGACTGTTTCAAGGGTTGGGCTCCTGTTGCTTGGATCGCTCCGGCTTTCATGGGGGATCAGGGCAACTCCCAAGCGGCCGTGATGTGCGCTGCAGCGGCCGTGCTAGGCCACTGCTTCTCGTTGTACCTGCGCCTCAAGGGTGGCAAGGGTGTGGCGACGGCCTGCGGGGCCATCTTGGCTATCGAGCCCATCATCCTGCTACCCGCCGGCCTGGTCTGGGTCCTTACATTGAAGCTGACGCGCTACGTGGGTCTCGCCTCGATCTGCATGGGCCTGGCCTTCCCCGTGGCCGCCTGGTGGCGCAAGCCCGAAGACACGGCGTTCCTCATCGGCTGTGGGCTATTGGCCTTGCTCGTCGTCGTGAGGCATCGGCAGAACATCGGCCGTATGCTGCAGGGCACCGAGCCCAAGGCGGGGCGCAAGGACCCGGACGAGGATACTGCAGGAACGAACCATGGCTGAGCGATCCATTGAGAGGGCACTGGTGATGGGGGATGGAAGTTGGGGTACGACCCTGGCTTTGATCCTGGCCAACAACGGAATCGAGACCGTGCTGTGGAGCGCGTTCCCCGAGCAGGCCGAGCTGCTCAACAAGGAGCGCTGCAACGAACGCTTCCTACCTGGTGTGAGCTTCCCGGAGACCTTGCGCGTGGATGCCGATCCCTTCCACGCAGCTGAGGGAGCAGAGTTGGCGGTTAGCGTCGTGCCCACTCAGTACCTGCGCCAAGTCGCATCACGCTTCGAGGACGCGTTGCCCGGCACCCTGCCCCTGGTCACAGCCAGTAAGGGCTTGGAGATCGAGACGTTCAAGACGCCGGGCCAGATTCTGACGCAGGTCTTGGGCGAGCGTTCGATCGGCGTTCTGACGGGGCCCAGCCATGCCGAAGAGGTTGCTCGCGGCCTGCCCGCGTCGTTGGTCGTGGGTTGTGAGAACGAAGACCACGGGCGACTCGTGCAGAGCGCTTTCTCCTGCGAGAGTTTCCGCGTCTACACCCACGGCGATGCTTTTGGCGCCGAACTCGCAGGTGCCCTGAAGAACGTGATCGCCCTAGCGGCCGGCATGTGCGACGGATTGGAACTGGGGGACAACGCCAAGAGTGCCTTGATGACCCGAGGCATCGTCGAGATGGCACGCTTCGGGAAGGCCCGTGGGGCGGAGGTCAGCACGTTCTTCGGCTTGGCTGGCATTGGAGATCTGATCACGACCTGCACTTCAAAGCACTCGCGTAACCGTGGTGTGGGTGAACGGCTCGGCCGCGGGCAGACACTTGAAGAGATTCTGGAGCAGATGGACATGGTTGCCGAGGGCGTCTGGACCACCAAGGCCCTCTTTGGCCCCGAGAGCGCGCTGGGTTCCGTGCCCATGCCCATCGCAGAACAGGTCCACGCCGTCCTGTTTGAAAATAAGGATCCGCGCACGGTCGTGACCGACCTCATGAACCGCGAACCCGCCGCCGAGATGGACGGACTGGCCCAACCCAAGAGCTGACCAGGCATGACTGCCACCGCCGGATTTGCTGTCTTTCTGATCCTCACCTTGGTGCTGCTTGCAGCCGTGGTGGTCACCGGCAAGAAGGCCCAGCGCCGCAAGCATCTGACGCTCGTCGTGCTCACCTTGATCGGTTTGGGATTGGCGATCTACTACGCTGAGCAACTCGGCAAGGAATACGATCTCGATTCCGCAGGACGGATCTATCCGATTCACATCGCGCTTGCCAAGCTCACCGTATTCGCCTACCTACTGCCCGTCATCACCGGCGTGGCTACGATCAAGGGCAAGTGCAAGCGTGCGACTCACGGCCGCGTGGCCTACGCGGTCATCCTGATCACGGTGGTGACGGCGGTAACAGGAACCTGGATGCTCCTGGCCGCGAACCCGATCTAACTAGCGGTTGGATCGGCCCCGGAATCCTGGGGTGGTGAAGGTTCAGCCTCTTGCGCGTTCAGAATATTTGAATCGAGGACCCAGGGTAGCGCCAGCAGTGACAGATTGGAGCAGATGGGTACGGCGGCGAGTAGCACCCAGATCTTGCGCGCCCGGATCGTGAAGACTGCCAGAAACAGCCCAACGAGCGCAGGTAGAAAGGCTACCCAGTAGGTCACTTCGAATCCCGGAAACAGGTCCGGCAGGAAGCGGCGCAGGAACAGGCTGAACCACCAAGCTCCCCAGCCGAGCGTGGCCAGCACCATGGAGTACATCCACGTGCGGTGTCGGCGGCGCACTCGAATGCGCACTATCTCTTGGGGTCTCTGGGGTCGGGCCACGGCTGGATTCTCCGCGCTCATTCTCACTAACGGGCCACCCGGGTCCAGTTCTTCCCCAAATCGACTCCCCAGGGCGGTTGACCCCCCCCGAGTCCCTACCTAGGATCCCTGCCCCTCGGTCGGGGCGTGGCGCAGCCTGGTAGCGCGCTGCAATGGGGTTGCAGAGGTCGGAGGTTC
>Ga0209992_10001036_pt1 | contig 32197 bp, 27 predicted proteins | sample 2SBtaG_2_FD_182564 | JGI IMG/M metagenome (GOLD analysis project Ga0209992, IMG submission 182564) | Deep subsurface microbial communities from Kolumbo volcano to uncover new lineages of life (NeLLi) - 2SBTROV12_ACTIVE470 metaG (SPAdes)... | ecosystem: Environmental > Aquatic > Marine >... | reverse complement strand
GTTCGCGACGGTCTACATCCAGTACCGGCGAGCCGACGACGTGCTGGCCATCCCCACCGAGGCCATCCTGCACTCGGGCAAGCGCCAGCTCGTCTTCGTGGACCTGGGCGACGGCTCCTTCGAGCCTCGGGAGATCACGACGGGCCTGGTCGGCGACCGCCGCCTCACCGAGGTCACCAGCGGCCTGGCCGAGGGCGAGCGGTCGTGGCCAGCGGCCAGTTCCTGATCGACTCCGAGAGCCAGCTCCAGGAGGCCATCTCCAAGCTGCTGGCACGGCGGGCAGGCACCGCCACGACGCACGACCACGGCGCAGAGGGGCTCTGGACCTGCCCCATGCTCCCCGACGTCCAGGAGCCCGAGTCCGGCAGCTGCCCGGTCTGCGGCATGGACCTGGTGCCGGCGGACGACATCCCGGCTTCGGCGCCGCCGCCGGTGCCCGCGCCGACGGCCGACCCCGAACCCAAGCCCAAGCCCAAGCCCAAGCTCGAGCCCGAGCCCGAGCCCGAGCCGGACCCGGCCGACGACCCCGCCGAGGCGCGCTACGCCTGCCCCATGCACCCGTCGCAGACCAGCTCCGAGCCCGGCCGGTGCGGCATCTGCAACATGTTCCTGGTGGAGCAGGACGGCCCGTGATCGCCAGGGTCATCGACTGGAGCCTGCACAACCGGGTGTTCGTGCTGCTGCTGACGGCGATGCTCGCTGTCGGGGGCATCACCGCCCTGCGCAGCACCCCGATCGACGCCATCCCCGATCTGTCCGATGTCCAGGTCATCGTCATCACCGACGTGCCCGGCCAGGCCCCCCAGGTGGTCGAGGACCAGGTGACCTACCCGCTGTCCACGGCGATGCTGTCGGTGCCCTACGCCCAGGACGTGCGCGGCTATAGCTTCTTCGGCTTGTCGCTGGTCTACGTGATCTTCGAGGACGGCACCGATCTCTACTGGGCCCGCAGCCGGGTCCTGGAGTACCTCAACACCGTCGGCGAGCGCCTGCCCGACGGCGTGTCCCCCCGCCTGGGCCCCGACGCGACCGGCGTGGGCTGGATCTACCAGTACACCCTCACAGACAGCACCCCCCGCGCACGCCTGCTGCGGGCCCGGCTCGACGCGGACGGCTCCGGCCTCGTCGAGGAGCACGAGCTCCCGGACCCGGAAGGCGCCGCTCACACCTTCAGCGACGCCCAGCTCCAGCAGCTCTTGGGCGCGGACGACGACCCCGCCGAGTCCGCCCGCTACCTGGCCGAGGCCTTCGACAAGGACGGCACCGCCGGGCTCTCCGCCACGGAGCTGTACGGGGCTGCGAACTTCGAGGGCATCGACCTGGCCGAGCTGCGCAGCCTCCAGGACTACTACCTGCGCTATGACCTGATGAGCCTCGACGGCGTGGCCGAGATCGCCGGGGTCGGCGGCTTCGTCAAGCAGTACCAGGTCGAGGTCGACCCCGAGAAGCTCCGGGCCTACGGCGTGACCCTGGGCCAGGTGAAGACCGCCATCCAGCGGGCCAACCTGGACGTCGGCGGCCGCATGATCGAGCAGGCCGAGACCGAGTTCATGGTGCGCGGCCAGGGCTACATCACGTCGGTCGACGATCTGCTGACGGTGCCCGTCAAGGTCGACCCCGACAGCCACACCCCGGTGCTCCTGCGCCAGCTCGCCCGGGTCGTCATCGGGCCCGAGGTCCGCCGCGGCCTGGTCGAGCTGAACGGCGAGGGCGAGGTGGTCAGCGGCATCGCCCTCTTGCGCCACGGCGAGAACGCCCTGGACGTCATCGAGCGGGTCTGCGAGCGCCTCGCGGAGCTCAAGCCCGGCCTGCCTCCCGGGGTCGAGGTCCACGTCTCCTACGACCGCAGCGAGCTCATCCACCGCGCCATCGAGACGCTCCAGACGAAGCTCGTCGAGGAGATGGCGGTCGTCGCGCTCATCTGCTTCCTGTTCCTGCTCCACGCCCGCTCGGCCCTGGTCGCCATCGTGACCCTGCCCGTGGGCGTGCTCGCGGCCTTTGGCCTGATGCGGCTGGCCGGCATCAACGCCAACATCATGAGCCTGGGCGGCATCGCGATCGCCATCGGTGTGATGGTCGACGCCAGCGTCGTGATGGTGGAGAACCTGCACAAGCACCGGGAGCGGGACCCGGACGGGGACCAGCTGGCCGTGGTCTCCCGGGCGGCCCGAGAGGTCGGCCCGGCGCTGTTCTTCAGCCTGCTCATCGTGACCGTGAGCTTCGTGCCGGTGTTCACCCTGGAGCAGCAGGAGGGGCGCCTGTTCGGGCCCCTGGCGTGGACCAAGACCTTTGCGATGGGGGCGTCGGCGCTGCTGAGCGTGACGCTGATCCCCGTGCTCATGTTCCTGTTCGTGCGCGGCAAGACGATGTCCGAGGCGACCCACCCGCTCAGCCGCTTCTTCATCTGGGGCTACCGCCCGATCATCCGCGGCGTGCTGCGGGCGCCCTGGCTGGTGGTGCTGTTGGCCACCGCCCTGGCCGTCGGCACCACGGTGCCGCTGTCCAAGCTCGGCAGCGAGTTCATGCCGCCCCTGAACGAGGGCGACCTGCTCTACATGCCGACCACCCCCCCGGGGCTCAGCATCACCAAGGCCCGCGAGCTGCTCCAGCAGACCGACAAGCTCATCGCCACCCACCCCCAGGTCGAGCACGTGCTCGGCAAGATCGGCCGGGCCGACACCGCCACGGACCCGGCGCCGCTGACGATGATCGAGACCACGATCCGGCTCACGGACCCCGAGACCTGGCCGGACGGCAAGACCATCGAGCACATCGCCCGGGAGCTCGACGAGCGGGTCCAATTCCCCGGCGTCACCAATGCCTGGACCATGCCGATCAAGACCCGGATCGACATGCTGGCGACGGGCATCAAGACCCCGGTCGGCATCAAGCTCCTGGGCGACGATCTGGACGTGCTGAGTGAGCTCGGCCAGCAGATCGAGGCCGTGGTCAGCGAGCTCGAGGGGGTCGCGTCCGTGTACTCGGAGCGCGTCGTGGGCGGCAACTTCATCGACATCAGCGTCCGGCGCGAAGACGCCGCCCGGTACGGCGTCAACGTGGCCGACGTCCAGGACGTCGTGCGCTCGGCCATCGGCGGCATGAACGTCACCTGGACCGTCGAGGGCCTGGAGCGCTACCCGGTCAACGTGCGCTTCCCCCGGGAGCTCCGCTCGGACCTGGAGTCCCTGAAGCGGGTCGCGGTGCCCACGCCCATGGGGCACACGGTGCCCCTGGCCCAGGTGGCGGACCTGGAGGTGGTCAAGGGCGCGCCGGCCATCAAGAGCGAGAACGCCCGCCGCACGGCCTGGATCTACGTCGACCTGGACACCAGCGACATCGGCGGCTTCGTGGAGCGGGCGCGGGCGGTGGTGGACGCCGAGGTTCAGCGACCCGCCGGCGTGAGCCTGGAGTGGTCCGGCCAGTACGAGTACATGGCGCGGGCCAACGAGCGGCTGGCGCTGGTGGTGCCCCTGACCCTGGGCATCATCTTCGTGCTGCTGTACCTGCACTTCAGCCGGGTGTCCGAGACCCTGATGGTCATGGTCGGCACCCTGGTCTTCGCGCCCATCGGGGGCATCTGGTTCCTGTACCTGGCGGACTTCAACCTGTCGGTGGCCGTCGGCGTGGGCTTCATCGCCCTGGCCGGGCTGGCCGCGGAGACCGGCGTGGTCATGCTCGTGTACCTGGACGAGGCCCTGGAGCGGTACCGGGGCGAGGGCCGGCTTGTGGATCTGGGCGCGCTCGAGGCGGCGATCTCCGAGGGGGCGGTGGACCGGGTGCGGCCGAAGCTCATGACGGTGGCGACCACCACCCTGGGGTTGTTGCCGATCCTGGTTGGCACCGAGACCGGCACCCGGGTCATGAAGCGCATCGCGGCGCCGATGGTCGGGGGGCTGGTGAGCTCCACGGTGCTCACCCTGGTCGTGCTGCCGGCGATGTACCTGATCTGGAAGCGCTTCGAGCTGCGGCGGGAGCTGGGCTGACCGCGTGCGGAAGGCCGGGGCCACCACCCGGTGCAGCAGCCAGCGGTGCTACCGTGGCCTGGGGCCGCAGGATCGAGGGCGCGGTGTGCCAGGGACTCAGTGTGCGTGACCGGGCCGGGCAGTTCATGTGGCTGCTGGCCCTGTTGTGCGCCTGCTACAGCGACGTCGACCCTCCGACGACGCCCACCGGCGGCACGATGGACACCGAGTCCGGGTCGCCCTCCACCGACGGCGACTACCACCCAGATGGCTTCGACGTACCCGAGGTCCATGGCCTCGCAGCCAAGCACCAGGACGAGGACTGCACAGCCTGCCACGGCGCCGACTTGCGCGGAGGCGAGGGGGCGCCGAGCTGCGACGATTGCCACACGGAGGGTTGGGCCCAGGACTGCACCTTCTGCCATGGCGGCACAGAGGACGCCACGGGGGCCCCGCCACAGGACATCGACGACGGCGGCGACCCGGAGACTCTGAGCTTCTCTCCCCACCCGGTTCACGTCCAGGACTCGCCTCTCAAGGTGGCCCTGGCCTGCAGCGCCTGCCACCTGACCCCGACCCACGCCCTGGACCCCGGTCACTTCCTGGTCGCCGACGCGACCGCTGCCGTGGCCGAGGTGGACTTCAGCGGGGGCGTCTCGGCCCAGGCTTCCTGGGACGCCGGGGAGCAGAGCTGCAGCAGCGTCTGGTGCCACGGCGACGGCCAGGGCCACAACGGTGCGGTCAAGGTCGGCGACACGGTGAGCTGTGGGGACTGTCACGCCGGTCCCGACTCGGACCGGGACGCGATGAAGACGATGTCGGGGAAGCACGCCCACCACCTGAACCTCGGCTACTCCTGCCGCAACTGCCACGAGTCCGTGGCCGACGACGAGGGCACCATCTTGGACCTGGTCGAGCACGTCAACGGCGTCGCCCTGCTCGACATCCCGGAAGCGGCCGAGATGGCGGTCGACGACTCCGGGAGCACCCTGCGTTGCACCGGCAGCTGCCACGGCGAGCGCCACGAGGACCGGCCCTGGGGCAAGGGCGACGAGTGATGCCTGCGGTCCCATGCGGTGTGTATACGGGAGCCCTGAGGATGCCGATGGCCCTGATGACCCTGCTGCTCGGCTGCAGCGGCGGCACGGTGGCGGACTCCAGCCCCACCGACACCGGGCCCGCCTGTGTCTACGATGGCTCCGACCAAGGCGCTTCGCCCTTTGACCTGCCGGGGGTAGCTGCCTGCGGCGCCGCGCTCTTTGCCGACGCCTGCGCCGCCTGTCACGGCGTCGACGGCTCGGGGTCTGAGTCTGGCCCCGGTCTGGGCGGTCACGTGCCGTACCACACCGACCTGGAGATCCTGACGATCCTGCTCGTCGGTCAGGGAGACATGCCGGCTCAAGGCTTGAGCCCCCAGCAGCACGCCGATCTGCTGGCCTGGCTCCGGGCCACTTTTGGGGCGTACACCGGTGAGGGGCATCCGACGGACAGTGGATCCGCGTCGACGACCTCGGGCCGCTGAGCGCCCCCGGCGCGGAACGAAGGCGCCGCCGTCGATCCGATTCCGGGACTCACCCGTACCGCCTCCGCGATTTCGCACACACGCAGCGCCACTGCGGTGCTGCACCAGAGGAGGACTCTATGACCACCCAGCTCCCCGTGAACGTCGACCTGCGCGGCAACGTGGATCTCTTGCCCGATGGCCTGGACCTGGGCGATCTGGCCGAAGGCCGACCCCCCCAGACGGGCGAGACCTATTCGCTCTTCGACCGGACCGGCCTGGCACTCGGCACGGTCTCCCGGGATGGCGTGGGCGGCTTCGTGCTGGTCGCCAGTGGGGCTGCCGTCGGCAGCGTGCTGTTGGACCGCATCGACGCCTATGCACCAGCCGTCGCGGCCGGGGACCCGACGGTCCCGATGGACCTGCTCTCGGCGGCGCTGCAGCAGCTCTACGGAGCCCACAGCGAGCTGAGCCCGGGCGACCGGCTGCGCTTCGGCGGCGTGATCGCGGCTGCCCAGTCCCGGCTGGCCGCTCCCCTCGCTGCGGCCGGGGCACCCGTCATCGGCGCGGCCCCGGGCTTCCCCGGCCCGGGCCCCACCCCGGGGGGTGTGCTGCTGAGCGCCACTGGCACCCTGGTGCGAGGGGGCGTCAAGGTCGGCGGCACCCTGCTCGGCGGCGGCACTTCCGTGCTGCCCGGCAGCACCGCGGGCCTGGGCGTCGGCACCGGAACCACCGGGTCCACGGCAGTGGGGGTCGGCAGCGGCACCACCGCCGGCACGGGCTCGACCGTGGTGGGCGCGGGCACCGCAGGCGCGGTCGGCATCTTCGCCCTGGCCGGGCTTCTCTTCATCGGGCTGGGTCTGGCCCTGGCCGACGCACTCGCGAGGGGCCTGAGCCCGACCCTGGTCACGTTGATCCTTCGCACCCTGCGCCAGATCCAGGAGGCCCTGCTCCGGCTGATCGACAAGCTGCTCCGCGAGAAGCTGCGCAATGAGTTCAAGGGCCTGGACCCGGTCGACCGGCTCCGGGCCATCACCGCGGTGGAGAAGTGCCTGGCCAAGGCGGTCATGCGGATCGGCCGGGCCGCCCAGGACGCCCTGATCGAGCTGGGCACGAACCCCCTGGCCAAGGACGTGGTCTCGAAGCTGGCCCAGAAGGTCGAGAAGATCCTCCAGGACCTCCAGGACTGCCTGAGGAATGCCGGGGTCAACGAGGGCCAGGCCTCGGCCATCGCCAAGCGCATCCTGGATGTCTTCGTCGACCTGATCGTGGCGCTCCTGGTCGCCCTGTTGCCCGGCGCCCAGGACCCGATCCCGCCCCTGGACCTCCAGAAGCCGGATCCCCGCCAGCGGGACACCCACCGCAAGTACCCCCGCCTGTTCCCAGGCCAGCACCGCAAGGGCGGCTTCGGCTACGGCGAGTTCCCCGATGACCAGGCGGAGAACCCGGACATCAGCGAGGAGGACCCCGGCGAGGAGGTCGACCCCGAGGACATCTACGTGGACCCGGAGACGCCGCTGGACAAGTTCGACTGTGCGGCGCTGCGCTTGCGGGCCGCCGCCCTGCGGACCCTGCTCGAGCGGCTGCGCAAGCTCTATGAGGACCTGTCCAAGGACTACCGCAAGGCCGCCCGGGGCCGCACGCCGGCCCAACGGGACCGGGCGCTGCGCCTGTTGGTGGCGCTCGACCAGCTCCGTCGGGAGATCGAAAAGGTCTCCGAGGCGCTCAAGCGCACCCTGATCGAAGCCCGTGACCGCCCGTGCGACGGGGTCTCCGACGACATCCAGGCCGAGCTGATCGAGGTCTCGAAGCTCCGGGACGGCATCCTGGTCGACCCGTCGGTGCCCCGGCCCGCCAAGGCGGTGAGGCCGCGCAGGCCAGGCGGGATCGCCGAGGAGGCGACCACCCCTGGTCGCAGGCGCCGGGAGCGCTGAGCGGCTGTTGGCGCGGGGGGGCTGCCTCCCCGCGCCCTCTGTGGCTCAGCCTGCGGGTCGCCTCACCGAGCCGAGCCCGTGAAGCGCTGGACCAGGTCGTCGACCATTGCGACGGCACCCCCCCGGGCCGTGCCGCGGGCAGCACGGGCGAGCAGCTCGCCCAGGCGCAGGCCGTGCTCCACGCGATCGGCCAGGTCGTCCAGGTCCAGGATGTCGCAGATGTGGGGGAGCCCGGCCTGGAGCAGCTCCTCGTCGAGCCCCTTGAGGAAAGCCAGCTCGCGCAGCTCGTGGTCCTCGGGATTCCAGATCCGACAGGGCTCGCTCGCCCGCACGCCGGTGGCCGTCCGGAGCGCCGCCAGGATCCCGTTGACAGCGTGCCGCGCCGACTCGTTGGCCGACTCCATGCAGGTCAGGCGGGTGTGGGTCCGCATGTAGGTCCCCGCGAGCACCAGGCTCCCCAGGGCCACCGGCGTCGGGCCGGGCTGGCCCGGGCGTCGGGCCCAGTCCCCGATCGGGTTGGTGAGGAAGGGAGAGCGGTTGTCCACCACCGTCGCGTGGGCCGGATCCCCATCCGGCGCAGGACGGGTCAGCAGGTGCTCGTCCAGGTGGACCTGGGTGGGTCTGGGCAGAGTGGCGCCCTCGGGCAGCGCTGCGACGAGCTGATCCCACACCTCGGCCACGATCTGTTGCCGCGTGCAGCCTTGGGCGGGCCGTCCCGCCGCCGCCGTGCGTCCGGGGGTGGTCCAGTCGCACACGTCGACGCTCAGGATCGTGCCGGGGTCGCCGGGTCCCAGGTGGTCCGCGCCCCAGAACTGGCGCTGGGACACCGCCGAGAGCGCCCACGGCGTGCCCTCCAGGTACAGGTGACCCTGGACCAGATCGTGGCGCCCGGGCAGGAAGAACTGCACACCGGTCAGGGTCTGGAGCGGCTCTTCGGGTGCGGCGGGCCGGTCCGTCGGGTTGAGGGTCCAGCGTCGCAGCTGCGCCACGTCGCCGTCGCAGTCCAGGCCGGTGTCGGGCAGTCCCGCCACCAGCCGCTGGGCCTGCTGCGCGTCCACGGCCAGCACCACAAAGGCCGGCGTCTCGGCCCCCCAGTCGTCCAGCCGCGCACCGGTGGGGTCCAGCACGGCCAGGCCGGCACCCTCGGACCAGGTGAGCGCGGCCACTGTGGCCGGCACGAAGTCCACCCCCCAGGCCTCGAGCAGCTGACGCCAGGGCGCGAGCCAGGCCTCGCTGGTGGGGCCGTCCAGCACCCGGTCCGGTGCCTGGGTCCCGTCCAGCTGGTCCAGGAGCAGCTGCAGGCCGACGGTGCCGTGGGAGCGAGCGTCCATGTGGGTGCAGTGCATCCCGACCAGGATCCGGGGCAGCCCCCGCAGGTGGGCCTGCATCGCCGGGCTGAAGTCCGGTCCTCCGACCCAGTCCCACCAGCTGATCTGCTCGCACTCGGCTCGCCGCCCGGGGCCCGAGGTCGCGTAGCGGAACAACTTGAGCTGGTAGCGGGCGAGGTCCCGGGGGGTCAGCGACAGGCCGTGCGTCAGCCCCCGGATCAGCGCTTGCAGACCCGCCAGGGTCCGGGGCCGGCTCCGAGACATCTCCATCCGCCGAGCCGGATCCGGTGTCTCGATGCGCACCCGCTCCGCCGGCACCAGGCGGTCCAGAGCGGTGCGGCCGGTGGGCTGCCCCTCGGCGTCCAGCTGGGGTGTGCGGCCCATGGTGTCCGACAGGTGGCGGTAGAAGGCCGGGAAGAAGCGGAAGCCGTGTTCTCCGGGGAGTCGCTGCGCGTCTCGCGACCCGTGCCGGGCAGGGCGCGTCAGGCGCAGATCCGGGCGGTCGGCCTGGGTCGGGTCGGCGATGCCGTACTGGGTTGCGGCCATGCCGCCGACCTTGCAGTCCGGGGCGTGGTCTGCGGGCTCCCGCTCGATCAGGCGCACGGCGAAGCCCCGACAGGCGAGCTCGTGAGCCGCCGACAGGCCGGTGATGCCGCCGCCGATGATGGTGACGCGGGCTGGGGTTCTGGGGGTCATGGGGCACACCTGGCGGTGGGGCTCGGGGACCCGCTCAGCACCATGCGCAGCCGGAGGAACAGGTCGGGGAAGGAGGGGCAGCGGACCGCGCCGTGGAGGTAGAGCAGCAGGCCCTGGTGCACCGCCAGGACCGGCTCCAGGTCGCCGCGGAGGTCCAGGAGACCGCACTCCAGCGCTTCGGTCAGAGAGACGCGCCCGTCCAGCAGGCCCAGGATCGCCGGGCCGCTGGTGCGCACGTGAACCTGGGGGTCCCGGGTCGGGCCGACGGTCACGGCCCCTTCTCCGCCGCGGATGCCCAGCTCGCTGTTGTCCAGAGTGAGGTGGACCTGGAGCCCCGCCAGGGACTGCACGAGTCGTCCATAGAGGGGTGGGTGCTCCCGGGCGAGGGTCTTCAGAGAGTCCGCGATCAGCTCGGGCAGCTCGCGCTCAGGCATGCACCACCTCGTAGAAGGCCGGACCGGACAGCGAGATGCGCTCGCCCCGCAGGTCGCCCTGGACCTTCAGGTCTCCGTAGGCCTCGTTGATGACCGCCAGTCCGGTCGGGTCCTCGTCCTTGGGAATGACGACCTGGGCCAGGTCGCGGGTCTCGAAAGAGAACGAGATCCGGTCCCCTTCACCCCGGCCTTCGACCTGGACGCGGGCTGGCACCGCGCAGCTGTCCGAAGGCACCAGCAGACCGGACACCCGAGGGATCCGGAAGGGTCGCTGGGCGCGGATGAGGCCGTCGTGCGCGACGCTGAGCTCCCGGTCTCGCAGGACCCGGAAGGGCTGGGGCCCGCGCCAGATGAACAGTCCCTGGGTGAACACGCGTGCCCCGCCCTGGTCGAGCAGCCGGACGAACACCACGCTCCAGGGATCTTCCGCGTCCTGACCGATCCCGTAGCCCCACTCCCAGCTGAAGCCCGCACCCCAGCTGAAGTGCCCCCAGTTGTGGTCGTGGTAGGCGACGGCGTCCCCCAGCTCGAAGCGCTGGCCGCCCACGGTCACCTGGCCGGTGGCCAGCAGGCGGGGCAGGACCAGCCAGTCGAGGGGGGCGCTGGCCCCGACCGGCACGCCCGTGCACAGGGTCGGGTGGAGCTGGGGGACCAGGCACAGATCCAGGGCCACGGGGTGATCGCGCAGGCGGACGCGCAGCCGATAGGCCCCGTCCTCGAAGCGGAGCTGGTTGGGGCCGTAGTCCAGGGCGACCTGGCCTTGGCGGGCCCGGACCTGGGCCGGTCCGAACTCCTCGACCGCCCCTTGCCACTCGTCGGTCCGCACCAGCACCGTCACCCGGTAGCGCTCGGCCCCCGGCGTGGCGCTGGGCCGGCGATCCTGGACCAGGCTGAAGTTGACCACCACGTCGAGGCCCGGGCTGTGCACGCAGAAGTGCTGCCACTCCTGGTGGCCGCCCGAGCCGGGACGGCGGGGCGACTGCCGGCGCAGGCCGTCGGTCAGGCGGACGGCGCGATCGATGGGGGCGGGGCAGAGCAGGCTCATCGCAACAGGGACCCCGGCTCGGAGGGTGGGCGGGGGTCGTCGGTGCACCAGCGCTGGGGCTGCGGGGCCTCACGGGCTCGCTCGAGCAGGTCCTGGATCCGGTCGGACAGCACGATCACGCCCAGCAGTGCCAACAGGACCGGATCTTCCTCGGGGGCAGCGCCGGGCGTGGGGCGCACCGCCCTGAGCTGCCCTCGCAGCCACGCGTCGAAGCGTTCGCTCACCGCCCGGGCCCCGAGTGCTGCGAACAGCAGCGGGTTGTGTTCGTCGAAGTCAGCGAGGGTCTGGTTCACCATCGGCCTCCGGGAGTCCGAACAGGTGGGCGAGCAGGGGCTCCAGGTGATCGACGTCGGTGGCGCGGCAGAGCGCGTCGATGAGCCGAGTGGGCACCAAGGTCGGCGGGTGTTCCTCGAGCACGCCCAGGGTCACCGCCTCGAACATCGGCCGCGCCCGCCGCAGCAGCTGGCTGTCCGCCAGGGCGTCTCGCCAGAGGGCACCGGGGGGCGTCGCGGCGAACCGGCGGCCTTCGGCAACCAGCCCTGCAAAGAGGGCCTGGGCGGCGATCGGGTGCCTCAGCAGTGCGCCTTGGAGACCGCGGAGCAGACCGGGCAGGTCGTCGCCCGGCGTGGGGGGCTCCGGCGGGGGACCCAACAGCTCCTCGACCGCCCGCCCATAGGCCCTCAGGTGGTCCTCGTGGCGGTGGAGGGCCCGCTGGATCGCGTCGTAGTCCTGGCTGCGAGCGTCCTCGGCCCCCGGCTGCTGCTTGCTCTCGTGCACAGACCGCAGCAGACCCACCAGAGGGGACTCGTCTCTCTCCATCACCAGTCCCGGTCCACCACGAAGGACACGATCGACGCCAGGAAGCGCCCGTGTGCCGACGGTGGAAGGCCGTCCAGGAGGCCCTCCAGGATGCGCTGGGCGATGTGTGCGTGGTCCAGGGCGATGCGTCTGGCGTGGACCAGGCTGTCGGTCTGGTCGATCAGGGACCGCAGCCAGTCGACCTCCTCGCCGGTCTTGCCGGGCCCCTGGCCCACGGAGCCCGGTCGGGCCAGGCCCAGGATGCGCAGGGCCTCCGTGCGCTCGGTGGGGCTCGCCGAGCGCAGCGCGTGGAGCAGGATCAGGGTGCGCTTGCCCTCCCACAGATCCCCAGAGCGCTCCTTGCCATAGCCGCTGGACGCGGTCAGGTTGAGCACGTCGTCCTGGACCTGGAAGGCGATGCCCAAGTGTTCGCCAAAGGTCCTCAGCGTCGCCAGGCGGCCCCCGTCGACCCCGGCCACCAGGGCGCCCACGGTGATGGGGGTGATGAAGGTGTACCAGGCGGTCTTGCGCACCACCATCTCGACATAGTCGGCGTCTTCCAGGGCCCAGCGGCCGTGGCGGATCCAGTCCAGCTCGACGGCTTGTCCTTCGGCGGAGAGGCGGGCCATCGAAGAGACCTCCCGCAGGATGCGCAGCGCCCGGGCCAGTCCCACCACCCGCACGTTGTCGAGCAGGGGGTCCAGAGCCATTGCGAGCATCGCGTCCCCGACGTTGATGGCGATCGGAACGCCGTGCTCCCGGTGCAGGGTCGGCTGGCCCCGCCGCTGCTCGGAGTCGTCCTCGATGTCGTCGTGGACCAGGAAGGCGCTGTGGTACAGCTCCAGCACCGTGGCGGTGGGGGCCACTTCGGCCAGCCGACCGCCGTGTGCGCGGCAGGTGGCGATGGCGAGCGCCGGTCGCAGGGCCTTGGCCTGGCGGAGGGGGTAGTCGAGGACCAGGTCGTACAGCGCCGGGCCATAGGGCGTGTCCTGGGGGACTAGATCCTGGATGCCCTGGACCACCAGCTGGCGGCAGGACGCGAGGTACGAGGACGTCTCGGTGTGCATCCGCGTCGGGCTCCGGTGCCGCTGGAGGCAGTTGGCCAGTGGCGAGGGCGGTACGGCTGATGTGGCGGATCGGATCGAGTCGAAGGGTCGGAATTTGCGCGGTGATCCAAGGTGCGCTCGCCCACGTATGCACGGGGATCGGGATTGCCGGTGGGCCATGTGGGCCGATCGGGGGGATTCTCCCTTCCTCTTTCGATCCGATCGCGTCCCCTGGCCGTACCCCCTGTGGATTCTCAACGGGCACCGGACGTGCACGCGACCACGACCATCCGGGTGCCACCTGGGGGATCCCCCCTGGGTCTGCATCCCGTCAGCCGGCATTCGGTAGAGTGGCTGGGTCTCTGCGCCTCGCGGCGCGGCCCCTCCCTCCCCCGACCCTCCCGTCCGCGCTTGTCCGACCTGTCGAACCGGACCGATGCCGATCTGATGGCCGCCGTCGCCAGGGGGGACCAGTCCGCCCTGGCCGAGCTCTACGATCGGCTGTCTCCGGTCCTGTTCGGCGTCGCGATGCGGCTGCTGAGGGACCGGGCCGAGGCCGAGGACCTGTTGCACGATCTGTTCATGGAGGCCCTGTACAAGGCCCACAGCTACGATCGTGGCAAGGGCACGGTCCGCACCTGGCTGATGGTCCGCCTGCGCAGCCGTGCCATCGACCGCCTGCGCACCCACAGCCGGTCCCGCCAGGTCGACGATCCCGAGCCCGTGTTGGCCGCCCTGGTCGGCTCGGGCACTGGAGATCCCGCCCTGGCACCAGACCGAAGGGCGGTCCGGGCCGCGCTCTCCAGGCTCCCGCCGGAGCAGCAGCAGGTCTTGGAGCTGGCCTACTTCTCCGGACTCTCGGCGTCGGAGATCGCCAAGCAGCTCTCGCTGCCCGCAGGTACGGTCAAGTCGCGCCTGGGCGCTGGTGTGCGCAAGCTGCGCGTCCACTTCCTGGCGAGCTCTGGGGGGCCCACGTGATCTCCAACAGTCTGTTGGCAGCGGTCCTCTCCGGGCAGCAGGACGACGCATCGCGGCGGGAGCTCCAGGCCCTCGACCCCGCCGAGCTCCAGGAGCTCTGCGAGCTGGTGGCGGCCTTTGGCGGCCTGAGCGAGCTGACCGAGCCGGTCGCGCCCCCGAGCGGTCTGCGGGCGCGGCTGATGGCCTCGCTCGCCGGTAGTGGCCGCTATGCGGCGCTGCGAGAGCCCCTCTGTGCGCTGTTCGACCTGGGCCCGGAACAGGGGGACCGGATCCTGGCGGACGCCGCTGCCCAGGAGGGCTGGGGCCCCTGGTTCCCTGGGGTCCAGGCCCGTCCGGCCGCCGGCGGACCAGCGACCCAGGGCCTCAACACGGGGCTGGTCAAGGTCGGCCCAGGCGTGTCCTTTCCCCGACACGAGCACCACGACCCCGAGCGCTTCCTGATCCTCTCCGGCACCTGCGACGACAGCTCCGGCCGCGTCTTCACCGCCGGCAACGTGGTGGAGCACGCCGCGGGCACGGCCCATGCCTTTGTGGTGCACGCCGATGAACCCTTGGTCTTCGCCGTGGTGGCGGGGCGGGTCAGTTTTCCCGAGGTCGGTGCCTGACGACCGCGGGGCGGCACCCTTGCCGGGCAACCCCGAGCCGCCATAGCCACACCCGTGCTCTCCCGACGCAAGCGCATGCGCGCGGCCCGCGCCGCCCTGGACCACGCCCGGTCCCATGCCGAGTGGCACCAGGCCGCCTTGGACCACGACGAGCTGACTGGCGCTGCAGCGTGGCGCCAGGACGACGAGAGCCCGCACTACGACGCCGACGCCCTGCGCGACAGCCTGACCGCGATGGCAGACCTGCGCCGGCAGGGCGACGGGCACGGCTTGATCCAGCGCCTCACCGAGGACCTGTACCGGAACCTGGGCGACCTGGGTGCGCCCGAGCTCTTCGACACGGCGCTGGGGGGCACCAAGGACCTGGTCGAGGCCTACCTGGACGAGGCCGAGCGCTCGCTGTTCTGGCTGGCGGACACGCCGCTCGACGGGGTCTCGGTCGCCGAGAAGCGGACGCGCTTCCGCACGGCCCGCAAGGTCTTCGGCCGCTCGGCCTTGCTCCTGTCCGGGGGCGCCACGTGGGGGTTCCACCACCTGGGCGTGGTCAAGGCGCTCTTCGAAGCGGGGCTCTTGCCCCACGTGCTGTCTGGCGCCAGCACCGGGGCGATGGTCGCTGCCGGGGTCTGCGCCCGGGACAACGCCGAGCTGGCCGAGATGTTCGCCGACACGGACCAGATCCGCCTGGACGGGCTGGTCCCCCGGGGCCTGGGCCGGGCGCTCGAGGCCGGTAGCTGGCTCGACCCCGAGAAGCTCTACGAAGTGCTCCGCCACAACGTCGGCGACGTGACCTTTGCCGAGGCCTTTGGGCACAGCGGGCGGGCCCTGAACATCTCGGTCTCCCCGACCCGGAAGAGCCAGAAGCCTCGCCTGCTGTGCTGGCTCACCGCACCGAACCTGCTCGTGGCCCGGGCCGCTCTCGCGTCGAGCGCCCTGCCGCTGCTCTTCCCGCCGGTCGAGCTTGTCGCCCGCGCACACGACGGCCGGGTCGTGCCTTACATCCCAGGGGAGCGCTGGGTCGACGGCTCCCTGCACGGTGACCTGCCCAAGCTTCGGCTGTCCCGGCTGCACAACGTGAACCACTTCATCGTGAGCCAGACCAACCCCCACGTGCTGCCCTTCGTGGCCCACCGCGGCCGCCGCGGCGTGCGCCCCACGCTGGCCGGCCTGACCAGCACCACCCTGCGCACCCAGGGGGTCTGGGCCGCCGAGCTTGCACGCAAGGCCGCTGGTGGCGGCGCTGTGGGCCAGCTGGCCGACCACGCCCACGCCCTGGTCAGCCAGGACTACCGCGGGGACATCGACATCCACCCCCGCTTCGACCCCCGGCTGCTGGCCAAGGTCATGTCCAACCCGACCCGGGACGACCTGGCGAAGTTCATCCGCGAGGGCGCCCGCTCGGTGTGGCCCCAGCTCGCCCGGATCCACGCCCAGACCCGGATCTCCCGGGGGTTCCAGAGCTGCCTGGACCGGCTGGGCCCGGTGTAAGTCCGGCGGAGTCCGCGGCGTTGTCCCGCCACACCCGGGAGTCACCATGCGCCGCACCGCCCTCGTCCTGTCCCTGCTGCTCACCGTGGCCTGTGCCGACCAGGCCGGCGGCGACGCCTTCCTCCTGGCCAAGGCGCCGGCCCCGGTCACGGCGGCAGTCGACGGCTGGCAGGACGTGGGCATCGAGCGAGAGCAAGACGTTCGGCGCGGCGCTGGAGAAGCCGTCGTGACCCCCCGGCTCATCCGCACCGGCCAGGTGTCGATCGTGGTCGACGCCTATGCCCCCTTCGAGCGGGAGCTCACCGCCTGGCTCGCCAAGGCCCAGGGCCACGTGGCGGATGCGAACCTGCAGCACGCCGACGGCCAGGTCAGCTGGGGCAGCCTGACCCTCCGGGTGCCCGCCGAGTCCCTGGACCGGCTGGTCGGCTGGGTCGAGGAGAAGGTCCAGGTCGAGCAGCTGACCCTGAGCTCCCAGGACGTGACCGCCGAGTGGGTCGACGTCCAGGCCCGCATCGACAACGGCAAGCGGGCCGAGACCCGGCTCCAGGAGCTGCTGGCCACGAACACCGGCGAGCTGGCCGATGTGCTGGCGGTCGAGCGCGAGCTCACCCGCATCCGCGGCCAGATCGAGTCCGCCGAGGGCCGGATGCGTGTGCTGTCCGACCAGGTCGGGCTGTCGACCCTGCACGTCCAGATCTCGGTCCGCACGCCCTACACCGCCGCGGTCGCTCCGAGCTTCCTGGACCAGGTCGGTGACACCTTCGCCGGCTCGGTCCAGGGCGTGGCCCGGGCCGCTCGCAGTGCAGCACTGGGCATGGTCGCCCTGGTGCCGTGGGCGACGCCGGGGCTGGTGATGGTGCTGTGTGGGGTCGGGTGGAGCCGGCGGCGTCGGCAGCAGCGAGCCTGACGCAAGGCGCCTCAGTACTTCACGCTGCACCCATAGGGCTTGGTCTGCGGCACTGCGACGGCCCGTCCGGCCTTGAGGTCCCCCAGAGCGGCAGCCAGGTGGTTCACCGGTGCGTCCCCCTTGACCCGACCGTTCGGCGCGTTGTCCAGGGCCCCGTTGTAGACCATCGTCCCACCGGGCTCGATCACCACGAGCTGGGGCGTGGTCTTGGCGTCAAAGGACCGGCCCACGCGGCCGTCTTCGTCCAGTGCGACCGGGTACGCCATGCCATAGGCCCCCCGCGCCTCGACGTTCCGAGCACTGCCGGTGCCCTGCTTGCCCGGCCTCCCGGAGTTGATCGCCCACCAGACCACCCCGTCGGCGATGGCGGCGGCGGGCTGGGTCTTCAGCGGTCCGCCCGGCCCGTGGGCGTACTTGACGTAGGGGCAGTCCGGGTTGAACCACTCGAGCACCACGGTCTTGCCCCGCTGCTGGGACAGGGTCAGGGTCTGTCCGGACACGCTGGTGAGGGTGAAGTCCGGGGCCGGCTGCCCGAGCTCGGCGATCCCGGCCGGAGGGGTTCCGGCATCCACCGGTGTGCATGCGGCGGCGAGCAGCAGGGGGAGGGCGAGGCCGAGGGTGCGGATCATCAGGGGGCTCCAGGGGGAGGCGAGAGGGTGAGTTGGTAGTGACCGGCGGAGGGGCCGTGGGCCACGTGCAGCACGGCGGCAAGGCCGGCACGCCAGGGCCCGGTGCCTGGCACCAGCGTGAGCGCGTCGGGATGGTCGAGCACCGAGCTGCGGTCCAGGGCGGCCTCGAGGGGCAGCGCGGGAAAGAGGGTCAGGCCGCTGGAGCCGGGCATCCGGATCCGAAGCACCCCGTCCTGCCACGCGGCCTGCAGCGCTGGCGGCGACGGCCGGGGCACCGCCGACCGGGCGGCGTCCAGAGCCTCTGTGGGCTCGGCCGTCTCGGCCAGGGGCACGGTCAGCGACAGCACGTCGCTTCCCTGCACGCACTTCTCCCGACAGACCAGCCACCCGGTCTCGACGGTCAGCTGCGCACTCTCCCCGCTCATCGTCTCCGGCGCCGACACGGGCACGATCAGCGTGGCGCTGTCGGCATAGCCGTAGTTCACCAGCCCGCCCGCGTCGGTGAAGCGGCTGGGCCCCGGGTACTGCACCGCCTGGGCGGTCCAGCCGTCGGGCAGCTTGGGGTCGACCCAGGTCTCCATGCCACTCTCCCCGGGGTTCAGCCAGTAGATGTGCCAGCCGGGCGCGATGTCGTAGCGCACGCCCAGGTGCAGGGACTGGCCCGCCGCGATGGCGTCGACGTCGGCCACCAGCGTGGCGGTGACCAGCGGGGGCTCGGCCGCCAGGGCGGCTGCCGTCAGGAGGAACATGACGCCAACATAGCGGCGTCGTCTACCGGACGAACACCCCGCCCGTCTCGGTGCAGCTCGACGTGCCGCCGCCCCAGTAGCCCGCGGTGCTACAGCTCGTGTCCCAGGACGTGGTCGTCTCCCAGCTGGGCCAGTCGTAGCCGCTCTCCCAGAAGCCCAGCATGGTGCTGAAGCAGTCCGCGCTGACCGAGCGCAGGCCGGAGTCGGACCCGCTGCCGCAGTGGGACCCGGTGACCGAGAAGAAGAAGGCGTCGTTGGGGCCGGCGGTGTGGGACATGCGCAGGGACAGCAGCCGGGCCTCGTCCACCCCGTTCAGGGAGCTGGACTGGTCGTAGACCTCGTGAGGGGCGTTGACGCCGTAGTCCACGTCGTAGGAGCCGGTGCAGCAGTCGTGGATCTCGTCGTCGAGGGAGCGGGTACCCGTGCCGACGTTGTGGAAGCTGACCCAGTCGGTCGACGTCTCCGGCGAGCCCATCTTGACCAGGATGTCCTCCATGTCCAGGCGATCCATGGACTCCATGAAGCCCTTGGTGTCGTCGGGGGTCGCGCCGAAGGAGCCGTCGTAGGACCCGTCCAGGGTGCCCAGGATGGCCAGGGTCCAGCCCCCTCCGTCAAAGGTCATGTCGCAGACGGTCTCATACGACCCGGCCCCGTCGGGCTCGATCCAGTAGCGGCCGTCGCCGGCGGTCGGGTCGTTGTCCAGGATGTCCTGGCAGCTCAGGCCGGCGCAGGCCGCGTCCTGGCCATAGGCCCCCTCGTCCACGCTGCCGTCGCAGTCGGAGTCGGTCCCGGAGCAGGTCTCGCTGGCGCCGGGGTTCACGTCGAAGTCGAAGTCGTCGCAGTCGTCGGCGTCGGTGCCGTAGCCGCTGGGCTGGGAACAGGCGGTGATCGAGCCGGTCAGCCCGCCATAGCCATCGCCGTCCAGGTCTTCCCAGTAGGTGTCGCCGTCGGTGGCACCGGGCTCGTCGGTCTCGCCGTTGCAGTCGTCGTCGACGCTGTTGCAGAGCTCCTCGGCGTCGGGGGAGACCGCGGCGTCGCCGTCGTCGCAGTCCTGGTCGTCGGCCACGTGGTCGCTGGGGGCGTCGCAAGCGTCGGTGGCCGCGTCGGGGTCGCCGTAGCCGTCGCCGTCGCCGTCTTCGTACCAGGTCGTCGGGTCCAGGGCGTCGGAGCCGTCGGTGTCGCCGTCGCAGTTGTTGTCGATGCCGTCGCAGACCTCGTCGGCGCCCGGGTAGGCCGACGCCGCCAGGTCGTCGCAGTCGTCGCCGTTGTCGGTGTAGCCGCTGGGGGTCTCGCAGTCCTGGGTGGTAAACCGCGCGTCGCCGTAGCCGTCACCGTCCTGGTCCAGGTAGTAGCTGTCCAGGGTCTCGGCGCTGCCGTCGCAGTCGTTGTCGGCGCCGTCGCAGAGCTCGTCGGCCCCCGGGTAGCTGGTGGCATCCAGGTCGTCGCAGTCGTCGTCGTCGTCGACGTAGCCGCTGGGGGTCTCGCAGCTGGTGGTGGTGTAGGTGGGGTTGCCGGCGCCGTCGCCGTCGAAGTCCGCGTACCAGACCGTGTCGGGACTCAGGGTGGCGTCGTCGTCGTCGCAGTCGTCGGCGTTGTCGGCGTAGCCGTCCGGCAGCTCGCAGGCCTGGGTGGTGCTGGTCAGCACCCCGTAGCCGTCGCCGTCCGCGTCCAGGTACCAGGTGTCTCGGCCGCTCACCGCGGCGTCGTCGTCGTCGATCAGATCGTCGCAGTCGTCGTCGATGCCGTTGCAGGTCTCGCTGGCGTCCGGGTTCACCGCCGGGTCCAGGTCGTCGCAGTCTTCGGCGGTCTCGACATAGCCGTCGGGGGCCTCGCAGCTCTCTGCGGTGAAGCGATCGCCGCCATGGCCGTCTCCGTCGCTGTCGGCGTAAAAAGTCGTGGTGTCGATGGCGTCCTCGTCCACGTCGCCGTCGCAGTCCTCGTCGGTGCCTTCACAGCGCTCGGGTGCACCCGGGTAGTGGTAAGCGCTGGCGTCGTCGCAGTCTTCGCAGGCTGCGACACCGTCGGTGTCGGCGTCGGCGTAGCCGACCGAGCCGTCGCAGTTGTAGTCGTGGGAGTCGGTGCAGTCCTCCTCGGCGGCCCCGGGGTGGTAGCGCGGGTCCTCGTCGTCGCAGTCGCCGTCGCCCGCCACGTAGCCGTGAGGCGCGGAGCAGGCGGTCGTGCTGTCTTCGGTCTCGCCCCAGCCATCGCTGTCGTCGTCGCCGTACCAGGTGGGGGCGTCGGTGGCGCTGTCTTCGTCCACAGCGCCGTCGCAGTCGTTGTCCACGTGGTCACAGGTCTCGTCGGCCCCGGGGTTGACCGCCGGGTCGTCGTCGTCGCAGTCGGTGCTCGCGGGGTGGCCGTCGGCGTCGGCGTCGGTGTCGTCGGTCGGTGGCTCGGTGTCCGGGGTCGTGCCCGTGTCCTCAACGGACGTGGTGCTGGTGCCGGTGTCGTCGGCGGTCGCCGTGGCTGTGCCCGTGTCGTCGGCGGTGGTGGTCGTGTCGTCGCCGCAGCCGACGACCAGAATCAGAGGGAGCAAGGCCAGGATCACGACGTCCTCCGGGACCGGGCAGGGCGAAGAGTGTCCCACGTGCCAATGCAGCCTCGGACAGGCCGACCAGATGGGGTCCGATGTCCGGAATCTGAGACCAGTCGGGGTTCGGTGTCCGCTCCACCCCCAAATTCACGCCCCAGGGCCACCCGTGGCCCCTCTTTGACCCTTGGTGCAGCCGATTCGGCCGCCTCGACGGACACTGAACCCCGTCTGGTCTGGCGATGTGGACATTCGGGGTGGACTGGTCCGATGGCTGGCCGCAGCATCACCGACAGAGCGCCTAGAATGGGCACCAGGAGGCGGTCAGGTGCCCACCCAGGACAGCCAGTGGTGTCGCGAGCGCCTGCCCCAGGTCTCGCGGACCTTTGCGATCGGCATTGCCGGCTTGCCCGAGCCTCTGCAGATGTGGGTGACGGTCGGCTACCTGCTCTGCCGTGTCGCGGACACGGTCGAAGACGCCCCAGCCCTCGACGAGACCCACCGCCAGGCCTTGTTCGGGGCTTTCGAGCACGCGCTCCACCGGGGGGACTGCGCCCCCTTCCTTCGCCTGGCCCCCGTGCTGGAGTCGGGCCCGGACGGCCGGGTCTGCCGGGGCCTCGACCGGGTGTTGGCCCCGCTCGACGCGGCGCCAGATCCGGTGATCACGGCCATTCGCCGGCACGTGGGCGAGCTGGCGTCGGGCATGGCCCGGTTCGCGGCCAGCCGCGCCGGCAGCCCGGTGCCGGTGTTCCTGGGCGACCAGGCCGACCTGGACGACTACTGCCACGTGGTCGCGGGCACGGTGGGTCAGCTGCTGACGGCGCTGTTCTGCTTGGACCAGCCGGGGCTGAATGCCCGACGCCAGACGCTGGAACAGTCCGCCGGGGGCTTCGCCCGGCTCCTCCAGCTCACCAACATCGTCAAGGACGTGGCCGAGGACTGGCAGCGTGGCGTCTGCTTCTTGCCGGCGAGCGCTCTGGCCCGCCAGGGTGTGCCGCTGGATGCCCTGCTCGCACCCGAGCATCGGACCGGAGCGATGGCCGCGGTGCAGGAGCTGGTCGCCCATGCCCGCACCCAGGCCGCGGACGCCCAGGCCTACCTCCAAGCCCTGGGCTCCGATGCGGCGGCCGCACGCCGCTTCTGCCGGTTTCCCTTGGCCCTGGCGCTGCAGACCTTGGACCTGGCCGCCGACAACCCTGCGGTCCTGCAGCCCGGCGTGCCGGTCAAGGTGGGTCGGGCTGCGGTGGCCGCCGCCCTCGCGGCGTGCATCGAACCTCGCGGGGCCTCTGAACCGCTCGGCTGAGCCTGGTCCGATGCCCTGCCATCCCGGAGAAGTTCAAGGATCTACCGTGCAGTCCTCGGTGCCCGACACCGAGTGGAACACGACCTCGTCGAGCTCGACGTGAAGATCGGGGCTCGTTGTGGGGGCGTAGAGCAGTGGCCCGACCGCCAGGGTGGCCCCCAGGTCCGGGCGATCGAAGGTCTCGGCCAGGGTCCAGGCGGCGGCGCCGGGGCGTCGCTTCAGCAGCTGGAATGCGCTGCCCACCCGGCAGATGCGCAGGTCGGCGTCCCCGTCTGGCCAGGTCGGGCCGTCATAGGTGGACACGTCGTCGTCGGTGGTCTTGGTCTCGACGCTGTTGTCGTTGACGTCCCAGCCCACCACGATGAAGACGTAGTCGGCGGCCGTCGCGGCGGCGTCTCGGGCCATCAGGCCGCCCAGGTGGACGTAGTCACCGGCCGGCTGAGTCGGGTCCGAGGATCGCCGGGCCCGGACCGGCGCTGTGGCCACGAAGTCGCCGGTGAGCTCCTTGTACAGCTGGGGTCCTTCGCTGTCGTTGAACCAGAGGGTGTGGCCCACGGGCTCGAGGGCGAGCACACCGCCGGCGACCGTGATGTCGACCTGGTCCGGGTTGTGCACGCTCCAGGAGGCCTCGAGCGCCGCACCGTCGAAGGCGTCGCTCAGGCCCGCAAGGGCGGTGTCGGTGTCGGTGTCGGTGTCCGAGTCGGTGTCGGTGTCGGTGTCGGTGTCCGAGTCGGTGTCGGTGTCTGCGTCCGAGTCGGTGTCTGTGTCCGTGTCCACATCGCTGTCTGCGTCCGCGTCCACCACCGGGTCCGTGGGCGGGGCGGAGTCGACGGTGCCCGTGGTGCCCGTGCAGGCCAGCATCCAGATCAGCATGATCTCCTCATCCTAGCGACCCTACGGCACGGGCGTAGACTCTGGCCATGGGTCCACGGTCTCTCCTCTTGTGGCTGAGCCTGACGGCGGGCTGCACGGACCTGGACAGCAGTGCGACGAGGGGCTCCGACTCCCCGGCGACCTGTGCAGTCTCGGTAGAGGGGGCCACCGCGGGCGAGCCGGGCACCCATGCCGTCACGGTCCACACAGACCTGTCCGCCGCCGCTGCCCTGGCTGTCGCCTGCACCCGCCTCGACACACCGTCCGAGGTGCACCTGGTGGAGACCGCCGAGGCCGTCGAGCACGCCGTGACCCTGTTCGGGCTGGCCGCGGACCTAGCCTACGACTGCACCCTGCTCCCCCTCTGCGGCGACACGCCTGGAGAGTCCGCGACCCTGGCCCTTCGCACGGCTCCCCAGCCGTCCGAAGTGCCAACGCTGACTGCGAACGGGGCGGTCGAAGGCCCCTACTTCCTCTTCAACCACGAGACCCCGTGCACCGGCCAGCAGCCGCACCGCCTGTTCATCGTCGATGCCGTCGGCACCCTGCGCTGGCACCACGACGATCTGCCCGACGACGTCTCCATCGGCACCGCCGTCCAATACTTGGGCGACGGCCGTGTGCTCTGGGGCGGGGGCAAGAGCCTCCAGGGCACGCCCCACGTGATCGATCTCGCCGGCACCGTCCTGGATCCGGGCAACTTCGAAGGCAGCGAGGACCTGGTCTTCCACCACGAGGCCCGGATGCTCGACGACGGCCGGGTGCTCACGCTGGCCGAGTCCGAGAACGGCCGGGGGGATCGGACCTGGACTGGCTTCCAGATCCACGTTCACGACCCGGCCACGGGCGTCGTCTCGCACCATTACGACAGCCAGCAGGCCGTCGATGCTGGGCTCCTGCCCCCGGGGGCGGGGGACGTCTACCACGCCAATTGGGCCGACGTGGACCTGGACCGCGGGTGGGCGGTGGTCAGCCTGTGCAGCCAGGGCTGGATCGTCGGCATCGACCTGGAGGCCGGGGAGCTGCTCTGGCGACTTGGCGCTGGGGGCGACTTCGCCGGGCTGGATGCCGATGGGAGCCCTCTCGACGAAGACGACTGGCCCCAGTGCCAACACGGGCTCGCGTGGGACGGCCAGCGCTTGCTGGTCTACGACAACGGCCACCAGCGGGGCGCCACGCGGGTGCTCGCACTGGACCTGGACTTCGACAGCTGGACCGCGACCCGGGCCTGGAGGTGGACCGAAGCCGACTTCTTCGAGTCGGCCATGGGCGACGTGGACGACCTGGGCGACGGTCGCGTCCTGGTGACCCGAGGCCATGCCGAGTGTCTGGACACCAGCCCGGGCCAGGTCTCGGCCGTCTTTCCCCTGGATCCGGCCCAGGGTGACGTGGCTTGGCGCCTGGAGTTTCAGAGCGTGCAGGACACGGTCTACCGCTCGGAGCGCATCGACGCCTGCGATGTCCTGGCCAACGCCCGCTTCTGCCCCCAGGTCGCAGACCGGCTGGCGACCCTCGGACTCGCCCGGTAGCGGACCGCGGCCATCGATTCAACTGAAACGAGGCCAAGGTAGGGTGACTCGACCCCCGGCCCCGAGGTGACCATGTGGTGGTTCCTGCTCGCATGTGGTGGCACGACCACCCAGGACAGCAGCACGTCGACGGACAGCGCAAGCGTTGTCACCGACAGCGCTGTCACGGCCACCGACAGCGGCACGACCGCGTCTGACAGCGGCGAGGTCGACACGGACACCGGCCTTGCTCGCGCCGACGTGGTCGAGGTGTCCGCATCCGGAGACGAAGGCAGCTGGACCTTCCTGGTGTCCATGCTCAGCGACGACGTGGGCTGCGATCACTACGCGGACTGGTGGGAGGTGGTCGACCAGGACGGCGAGCTGCTGTACCGACGCACCCTGAGACACAGCCACGTGGACGAGCAGCCCTTTGCCCGGGACGGCGGCCCCGTGGCCGTCGCCGGCGACCAGCTGGTCTGGGTGCGCGGACACCAGAACGACCGGGGCTACGGCGGGGTGGCCATGAGCGGCAGCGTCGACGCTGGCTTCGCGGTGGCGGAGTGGCCCGCGGGGCTGGGCGAGGGCCTCGAGGACCAGGAGCCCCAGCCGGATCCCTGTCTCTACTGACGGACGCGCCGGGCGGGTTCAGCGGACCAGGCTGTCGTAGTGGTGGGCGAAGCCCAGGTGCACCGGGCCGTCCCAGCCGAAGCTACGCACGACCGTGCCGTCCGGGGCCAGCTCCTGGATCTCGGCCGCGGCGCTCCAGACGGCCAGGATGTTCCCGTTGTCGAGGGCCAGGGCGTCTCCAAGGGCCGCGGTGTAGTAGTCGTCGTCGTAGGTGTAGCTGGCCAGCAGCTCTGCGGTCATCTCCTGCTCGTCCAGGTCGTAGCGGGCGATGCGGGTCTGGAGCGTGTCCTTGGCGCTGTTGTCGTGCACCAGCAGCTCGCCCCCGAGCACCTCGAAGCCGTGCTGGCCGGCAAAGGGGGAGTCCAGCTGGAAGTCCCCGTCGTCGCCGCCCAGCTGCCACAGCAGCTCGCCGGAGCTGCGGTCGAACTTCAGGATGGCGTCGACGTTGCGCACGGACAGCCAGTAGGCGTCGGCCGCGTCGTCGAAGAACACCTGGTTGGCGATGGTGTAGAACCCGATCGGGTCCTCGCGGGACTCGCCCTGGACGAAGTCGTGGGTGTCCCAGCTCGACCACAGGGTGCGCTCGGAGCCGTCTGGCGCCCGCTCCACGAGGAGATCCCCCCCGATGTCCCGCCCGTCCACCTCCCGGAACTCATAGGCCGGGTAGGTCAGGGTGCCGTCGTCGTGCTGCCAGAAGTCGTGGTGGGCCATCGGCGCGGAGACGAAGTCCACCTGCTCGCCGTCCAGGCTGGCCACGAAGAATCCACCGTCCCGGGGACCGTCGGGCTCCTTGATGTGGAAGGTGTTCCACAGGACGCTCTTGCGGTCCAAGGACAAGGCCACGCGGCTGCTGCGCTCACCCGCGGCACCCTGGTTCTCCATCCACCAGACCGGCTCGCCTACGGCGTTGACGATGACCGAGTAGAAGTCGTCGGCGTTCAGGCGGAGGCCCAGGGCCACGAAGCCGTCGTGGCCCTCGCCGACCGGCTCGCGCGCGTCGGGCCACCAGTCCGGGCCCGGTCCGGTGGTGTACCCGCGGAGCTCCGGGTCGACGGACTCGCCGTCGGCCAGCTGGTACCAAGCCTCGGTCTCCGGTGGCACGCCCACGAGCACCGCTTCCCAGCGGCCGTCTCCCAGAGGGTCGGCGCTGACCTGGCCCAGGTGCACGTCATCGTGGCCAAAGCTCACGGCCCCGGGCCCGTCTCCGTCGCTGGTCCAGCGCACCGTGAACACGGTGGGGATGGTGTCCGAGCGGGTCGCGCTCACCTGGCTGAAGGTGTCGCCCTGGGAGCCCTGGAGCCCCGTGTCTTCGGGGGCACAGGCGGTCATCAAGGCAAGGAGCAGCGGGGTGAGGGTCCTGGGCATGGTCGGGGTCCAGCTCGGGGTGCCCAGGGCATCGCTGCAAGTCCCAAGCCAGTGGGGTCGGCGTGGATCTTGCTGAGGACTCCGGGGCAGGCCCGCCGACCCACGGGCCCCCAAGGAGCGGTCGATGTCCACTGGTTCCCCGAGCGTGCACGGTCTGGTGCTCTCCAGCGCAGTGGCGGTCGTCCTGGGGAGCGGGTGCACTGGAGAGCTCGCCGTGCCGTCCGGCACCGACGGTGTCCCGTCCCCAGCGGACGCCCCCGCGGTGTGCAGCCCGGCGTCGGTGGTGCTCACCGGCATGATCGACAGCGCGGACCTGTTGCCCGCCGGTGTGCCGCCCGAGGACCAGCCCTTCGAGAAGGGGCCCGGCATCGCCCTGGGCGACCTGGACGGAGACGGCTGGACGGACGCGGTCGTGGCGCTCCCCCTGGGCGGCTCTCGGTTCCTGCACAACGATGGGACCGGCCACCTGGTCCTGGACCCCGGGTGGACCGTGGATGGCGGCCCGGTGCCCGTCGCGAGTGCTGTGGCCGTGGCCGATCTGGACAGCGACGGGGATCAGGACGTGGTGCTCAGCCGCGCGAGCGGGCTGGAGGATCTGGTGCTCTACAACCTGGGGCAGGGGGACTTCACCGCCGAGGCACTGCCGGACAGCGAGCCCGAGTCCCTGACGGTGACCGTGGCGGACTTCGACGGCGACGGCCGCCTGGACCTGTTCGTGGCTGGCTTCCAGAGCCCGGAGACCCGGGGCCACACCGCCGGTGGGCCCACGACCCTGGAAGGGGAGGGGCAGCGCCTCTACCTCCAGGACAGCGAAGGGGCCTTCGACGACGCTTCGGACCGGCTCCCGACCCAGGTCGACCAAGCCTTGACCTTCCAGGGCGCCCCCATGGATGCCGACGGGGACGGCGACCTGGACCTGTACCTGGTCAACGACCACGTGGCCGAGGCCGTGCCGAATACCCTGCTGCGCAACGACGGCCACGGCCACTTCACGGTCGCCGAGGACGCATCCTGTGCCGTGGGCTCGGCACCGATGGGGGCCGGGGTGGGCGACCTGAACCGAGACGGACTGCCGGATCTGTATGTGAGCGACCTGGAGACCCAGCACCTGTTGTTGAACGCCAGCGACGGGGCCTTCATCGCCGTCGGACAGGCCTACGGCGCCGTCGACAACACGTCCAAGCCCACCTGGGGCGCGGTGATCGCCGACGTGGACCTGGACGGGCTCCAGGACCTGCTGATGGCCCGGGGCGGGGTGCCCCCCCAGGGGCTGGCAGAGGGCGTCGACCAGACCGCCGAGGGCCTGCTGCTGCGGGCGACGGCGCTGGGCTCCTACGAGGAGCTGGACCCCCACGGGGACTTCAACTTGCCCCGCCAGGGACGCAGTGTGGTGGTCGGGGATCTGGATCGGGACGGCCGGCCCGAGCTGGTCACGGCGGGGCTGTGGTCCGTGGAGACCTGGGACATCGACGGAGGGTGCAACGGGATCGCCCTGCGGCTCGAGGGCGGCGTCGCCATCGGAGCCCAGGTCCGGGTCCGCCATGGCGACCAGGATCAGACCACCTGGCTCCTGCCGTCGACGTCGTTCTCCATGTCCGAGCAGGTGGTCATGGTGGGGCTCGGGACCGATGCCGTCGCCGACGAGGTCGTGGTCACGTGGCCCGACGGCTTCACCCAGGTGCTGGAGCAGGTCCCGGCGGGCAGCCAGATCCTGCTCACTCGGGACCCGGTCCTGTGATGTTCCTGGGGTCGCTGCTGGTCCTGCTCGCCGGGTGCGACGACCCCCCCGTCGCGGCGTCTCCGGTGACCGCGGTCCTCCTGACCCCCACCGACCGCCTCGTGCGGGCGTCGATGGCCCTGCGGGGGCTCCGGCCCTCGGTCGACGACCTGGTGCGGGTCCAGCAGGACCCCCGGGTGCTGGCCGACCTGGTCGACGACTACTTGGACTCCCCCGAGTTCGGGCAGACGGTGCGGGACATGCACGCCGAGGTGCTCCAGCAGCGCGGGGTCGAGCCGGTGATGCCTGCCATCGACCTGCTCGCCGACTACAGCCAGGGCGAGATCGCGCGCACCCTGCTGGAGTCGCCGCTGCGGCTGGTCGAGGAGGTCGTCATGAGCGACAGCCCCTACACCGACGTGGTCACCGCCGACTACGCCATGGCCAACGAGCTCATGACACGGGCTCTGGAGCTCGAGCGCCTGGAGCCCGACCTGGCCCCGGACGAGTGGGGTCGCGCCGTCTGGCTGGATGGACGGCCGGCGGCTGGCCTGCTGGCGTCGTCGGGCTTGTGGATGCAACACCTGTCCGCCGGCGAGAACCACCACCGGGGGCGGGCGAACCTGGTGTCCGAGGCGCTCCTGTGCAGCGACTTCGTGCAGGGCGACGTGACCATCACGGCCCAGGTGGACCTGACCGATGCGGACGCCCTGGCCGAGACCCTGCGAGACGACCCGGCCTGCGCCAGCTGCCACGAGACCCTGGACCCGCTCGCCGCGTTCCTGTGGGGCTTTCGGGCGTCGGACATGTTCCACGTGGTGAACCGGGCCTACCAGCGCGACGAGAACAAGGATCTGGTGCTGGACGAAGACGGCGAGCCGACCTGTCTGGCGACGCTGTCCACCGAGTCCGCAGAGCGGGGACCCACCGCGGACGGCAACTGCCTGCCGCTGGTGCACTACGTGCCAGCCGACCAGGACGGCTGGCTCGACCACGGGCTGCCGGAGCCCGGCTACTTCGGCCAGGTGAGCGGCGCGGAGCTGGGCCTGGATGACCTGGGGCGTGCGATGGCCGACGACCCGCGCTTCACCCGCTGCGCCGTGAAGCGGGTGGCGGCCTACCTGGGCCAGAGGCCCCAGCAGGACCTGCCCGACGACTGGCTGGACACGCTCCAGGACGACTTTGTCGCCAGCGGCTTCAGCCTCAAGTCCGTCGCCAGGCAGGTGGTCCTGTCCGACGCCTTCTTGAGCCAGGCCCCCACGTCAGACGACGACTTCATCTTCGGGCTCCAGACCCTGCGGCCCGAACAGGCCGCCCGGGTCCTGGCCCAGCTCACCGGCTTCGCCTGGACCGTCGACGCGAACACGATCGACTGCGGCGATGCCTGCTGGGGAGACGTCGACCTGGTCACCAGCGGCCGCTTCGGCCTGCGCACCCTGCTCGGTGGAACCGACGCGACGAACAAGGTCGTGCCCACCCTGACGCCCACGCCGGTCCAGCTCATGGGCATCCGCCGCTTGGCGGCCGAGGCCGCGGCGGTGGCGGTGGCCCACGACTTCGGGGTCACCCGGGCGTCGGACCGGCGTCTGCTGGACCTCATCGACCCCGACGACACGTCAGAAGACGCCGTGCGTGACCAGCTGGTCGCCCTGCACCTGCGGATCCTGGGCGAGGGCGTCGCCCCAGATTCCTTCGCCATCGACCAGGAGCTCGACCTGTTCCAGCTGGCGCTGTCCGAAGGCGGTGGCCCCGCCGATGCCTGGGAGCTCGTGCTGACCCTGCTGCTGCAGGACCTTCGCATGGTGTTCTACTGATGCTGTCACGCCGCAAGCTGATGGGCGCCGGCCTGGCCGCCACCGCCGGACTGGCGCTGCCCCCTCGGGCCCGGGCCCAGGCCGACCCCCGCCACCTGGTCATCGTGATGGCCCAGGGTGGATGGGACCCGACCTATGTGCTCGACGACAAGCTCTCGGTCAGCAGCGACACCATCTCGGGGCCCCAGGACGACCCTGTCACCGACGACCCCGACGACGTGGAGTCCAGCCAGAGCTACGGCGACGTGGGCATCGTGGTCAACCCCGTGCGCCGGCCCCAGGCCTCGGACTTCTTCGAGGCCTGGGTCGACCCGGCGTCGGTCTTGGCCGTGCCTTGCGCGGTGATCAACGGGCTCCAGGTCCGCTCTGTCGGGCATCGCGAGAACCGGATCCGGGTGATGACCGGCACGGTGGACAGTCGCAGCCCCGACTTCGGTGCCATCACCGGAGCCACTCTGGGGCCAGGGCTGGCGGTGCCCCACATGGACCTGAGCGGCATCGGGATGCCCGGGCCGCTGGCTGCGTCGGTGGGCATGGTCGGTCGCAGGAGTCAGCTCGGTGCGCTGCTGGATCCGGCCCAGGTGGTGGCTCCAATGGACCAGGACCCCTACCCACGCAGTGGGCAGGACGGCGCCCGCTTCTCAGCCATGCAGGCCGTGCTGGACGCCCGCTGGTCCGACTTCTCGGCCGAGCGGGGACACGACCCCTCGAGCCTCGCCAGGCTGGCCGACTACGAGCAGTCCCTATGGCGGGCCGAAGCCCTGGCCCACCATGCGGATGCGCTGGCCGAGACCATCCGGCACGGCCAGGCCGCCACGTTGGCGGACCAGGCCCGGATCGGCGTGCAGCTGCTGTCTCATGGGGTCTCCCAGACCCTGTGTCTGAGTGACCTGAACCTGGCCTGGGACAGCCACCTGGACAACAGCGTGCAGCACGGTCACTTCGACGCGCTCTTCGGAGGCCTCGATGCGCTGCTGGTCGAGCTGGCGTGGGCGGAGCTCCTGGAGCACACCACGGTGGTGGTGCTCTCCGAGATGGGCCGCACGCCCAAGCGCAACAGCAACGGCCAGGGCAAGGACCACTGGCAGGTGACCAGCGCCATGGTCCTGGGCGCAGGCGTCCAGGCCACCCGCACGATCGCCGCGTCGGACGATCGGCTCGATGCCGTCCCGGTCGACCTGGAGACTGGGGAGCTGGATCCCAGCGGCCAGGTCATCGGCTACGACGGGCTGGTGGCGGGACTGCTGGAGCGACTCGACGTGGACCCCGAGGAGTGGCTGCCGGGGCGCACGCCGTTTCGGGGGTTCTGAGCGGCCGGGCGCGCATAGGCTGGTCCCAGCCGGAGAGCCCCATGACCCCAATCACGGTCGAGACCTTCATCGCCGCGTCGCCCGACGCCGTCTTTCGCGCGGTCTCCGAGATCGAGCACTTCCCGGACATCAACCCCGCTGTGGAGAGGGTGGCGTTCCTGGGCGACCAGAGGCAGGGAGCGGGCACGCTGTTCCGCGAGGTCCGCGTGATCAACGGCAAGGAGATGGCCTTCGACCTGGAGATCGCGGGCTACGAGCCCGACGCGGGCACCATCCGCTTCGTCAACGAGACCCACGGCACGGTGTGGGACACGACCATCACGCTGACTGCCCAGGGCGACGGCACGCGGGCTGTCTTTGCCATGGACTGCATCGGCAGCACCGCGTTCAAGCGGTTCATGAACAGCGTGCTGTCGTGGCTCTACAAGAGGGGCATGGTCGAGCACGTGGCGGGTCTGAAGGCTTACTGCGAGGCCTAGTCCCCCGCGCACCATGCCGTGGAGTGCCAGCAGGGGGTCCCACTCGGCGATGACAGAGCCATCCGGCAACGCCACCGGCGTTTTCGCCAGCGCGGTTCCCTCGCCAAGGCAGAGCCACAGCCACGCACCTGTCATCCCGGTCCCGGTCTGTCACCCCCATGGTGCGCATACCTGTCCGTCTGGTTCTCGGTTTCTGGATTCGCGCCGCATTCACAGGGTGGCGAGCCACCCGAGCACGGCGGCGCTGAAGGCTTCGGGCTCCTCGGCGAAGGGCAGGTTGCCGCTGCGCTGGAAGACCTGGAGCTCCGCGTCGGGCACGGTCTCGGCCAGGTAGCGGCCGGACTCCAGCAGCACGGTGTCGTCTTGTTCTCCGTGGATGATCAGCACGGGGATCGGGATGTCGCCCAGCTCATCCAACAGGTCCGGCTCGGGCTGGGAGACCGGCAGGAAGTGGTCGTCCAGCCAGGCCAGGTGATCGGGGTGGCCGCCCTGGGCGAGCCTGTCCGAGAGCGCGGCCGTCCAGCCTTCGGCGCTCGCCAGGGCCAGGTGCCGCCCATGGGCCAGGGTCAGG
>Ga0209992_10001035_pt1 | contig 32205 bp, 30 predicted proteins | sample 2SBtaG_2_FD_182564 | JGI IMG/M metagenome (GOLD analysis project Ga0209992, IMG submission 182564) | Deep subsurface microbial communities from Kolumbo volcano to uncover new lineages of life (NeLLi) - 2SBTROV12_ACTIVE470 metaG (SPAdes)... | ecosystem: Environmental > Aquatic > Marine >... | reverse complement strand
CCGGATCAGAACAACCTGATGCAGGGCGTAATCGCCGCTAAGAAATTTGATCGCCATATCGTTGAAGGAAAAGAAAAAAGCGGCACCAACTGCGGACATTATGCCGATCAGATTTATACGGTTGGTAAAGACAGACAAAACACGCTCCGGCCGAAGGCTGAAAGCGTAGCTGGCCTGCGATATACGGTTCTGTCTGTTCAGAATGCGACGCGGATGATGGTCGTTTGTTAACCTGAATTTCGTTTCTTAAAGCGCAATCCGAAAAGTGGGCACCGGTTTTCGGAATAAATTGCGCGCAAGATCAAAAGGATAGAGCCGCTCCGCTGATTCAGATAAAAAGGACGCGGCTCTAGAGTTTAAGGGCCGCGCGTACCTCCCTTTCCAGCGTGTTCAAAAAACGGGACCGGTCGGCCTTGCTGAACGGTTTGGCACCGCCCTGTCGAAACGGATCGGCAGCCCGCAAGTCTGTCATCAGGTCGCGGGTGGCCAAAATGTTTCCGATGTTGGCGGTGGTAAATGCCTCGCCCTTGTGGCTGATGGCCCTGGCTCCGGCTTTCAGGCACCTGTCGGCCAGTGGAATATCGCCGGTAATGACAATATCGCCGGTGTCAACTCGTTCTGCAATCCACATGTCTGCCACGTCCGGCCCGTCAGGCACGATGATGTTTTCCACCAGCGGATGGGGATTGGGTCGAAGACCGCCATTAGACACGATAAAAGTCTTCAGCCCGTGCCTTTCGGCAACGTTCACCGTTTCGGTCTTCACCGGGCAGGCATCTGCGTCAATGTAAATGGCGCTCAATTTTTACATCCCACTCGGTTTGGCTTTCGTAACAAAGCGTTCCAACGCCCCGGATGTAACACGGTGTTAACCATAACAAACGCATTGTTTGCCTGCCGCAATCCCTTGCGGTGAACGGAGGTGATGTATGTGAATAAACACCCGATTCAAATTGTGATGCTGGCTGTTGCGATCCTCGGATTGCTTGTGGCCATCATCCAACTCTTGCAGGGCATACCCTAAAAGAGAGACCCCGCCGAGATGAAGCTCGGCGGGGTCGATATTTAGTGACGTACGTGAAACAAACGATTCAATCAATCCAACTATACCCCAATCCCTAACAATTCGCAAACGCGCCTGCGGTTATGGTTAATACTCCACCACCGCCCGGATGCTTTTGCCCTCGTGCATCAAGTCAAAGCCCTTGTTGATGTCCTCAAGGGCCAGATTATGGGTGATCATCGGGTCAATTTCGATTTTGCCCTGCATATACCAGTCAACAATCTGCGGCACGTCGGTTCGCCCACGGGCACCACCAAATGCGGTTCCGCGCCAAACGCGGCCTGTTACCAGCTGGAACGGACGGGTTGCAATTTCGGCACCTGCCGGGGCCACGCCAATGATAACACTTTCGCCCCACCCCTTATGGGCCGCCTCAAGCGCTGTGCGCATGACGGTCACATTTCCGGTGGCATCAAACGTATAGTCTGCCCCACCGCCGGTCAGTTCAACCAGATGACCGACCAGATCGCCTTTAACGTCCACCGGATTAACAAAATCAGTCATGCCAAATCTGGTTGCCATTTCTGTTTTGGACGGGTTCAGGTCAACGCCCACGATTTGGTCTGCCCCGGCCAGCCGCAATCCCTGCACTACATTCAGACCAATGCCGCCAAGACCAAAAACAATGGCCCGCGAACCGATCTCGACCTTGGCTGTATTCATCACGGCGCCAAGTCCCGTGGTCACCCCGCAGCCAATATAACAAATCTTGTCAAACGGTGCATCAGACCGCACTTTGGCCAGTGCGATTTCGGGCAGCACCGTATGGTTTGAAAACGTCGAGCACCCCATATAGTGCAGGATCGGCATACCGTCGGCCATCGAAAACCGCGAGGTGCCGTCTGGCATCAAACCCTGGCCCTGTGTGCCCCGGATCGCCTGACACAGGTTGGTTTTCGGGTTCAGACAGTAATCACATTCGCGACATTCCGGTGTATAAAGCGGAATAACATGGTCGCCGGGCTTCAGGCTGCTGACTCCCGCGCCACACTCCAGCACAACGCCTGCGCCCTCGTGCCCCAGAATGGCCGGGAACAGGCCCTCTGGATCAGCACCTGACAGTGTAAATTCGTCGGTGTGACAAATGCCGGTGGCCTTGATCTCGACCAAAACCTCGCCGGCCTTTGGGCCTTCAAGATTAACGTCCATAATTTCAAGAGGTTTGCCGGCCTCAAGGGCCACAGCGGCGCGGGTTTTCATGATGTTGCATCCTGCCAATAATATTTCTTGATCACATCCTGCTGGAATTTCCGATTGGTTACAAGAAAAGAGACAGCACCGCAGGCAAAATCCGAATTGAAGTCCGCCGCGAAACCCCGCATCTTCGTGCCCATGGCGAAGGCGGATGATATAGTTGACGTGTTGGTTGTTGGTGGAGGCGTTAACGGTACGGGCATTGCCCGCGACGCTTCGGGCAGAGGTCTGTCAGTGATCTTATGCGAGCAAAATGATCTGGCATCGGGCACGTCTTCCAAGGCGACCAAATTGTTTCACGGTGGATTGCGGTATTTAGAGCAGTTCGATTTTCTGCTGGTTCGCAAAGCGCTGATCGAACGCGAAGTGTTGCTGCAAAACATGCCGCATATCTCGCGCCCTATGCGGTTTGTTTTGCCCCATGTGGCGGGCATGCGGCCCGCGTGGTTGCTGCGGCTTGGACTGTTTATGTATGACCATTTGGGCGGGCGAAAGCTGTTGCCGCCAACAAAAGGTCTGGATCTGCGCCGTGATGTGGCCGGTATTCCGCTTAAGCCCGGATTTAGGAAAGGGTTTGAGTATTCCGACGGCTGGGTGGACGACGCCCGGCTTGTGGTTCTGAACGCAAGGGACGCTGCGGATCGGGGCGCTAAAATACGACCGCAAACGCAAGTGGCAAAGGCAGTTCGTGACGCCGATTTCTGGCGGGTGACTGTGATAGATAAAGGCAGCGGTCAGCTTACAGAAATCAAGACGAAAGCCTTGATAAACGCGGCGGGACCGTGGGTCAGCCTGTTTATGGAACAGGCGCTGGGCAGGCCGGAATTTGATCGCATCCGGCTGGTGCGCGGGTCGCATATTGTGGTTAAAAAGCTGTTTGACCACGACCGCGCCTATATTTTTCAAAACCCGGACGGGCGGATCATTTTCGCCATTCCCTTTGAGGAAGATTTTACCCTGATCGGCACAACGGATCAGGATCATTCAGGCAGTCCGTCAGATGTGGAATGTTCTGAAGAAGAAAAATCCTATCTGTGTCTGGCCGCGTCAGAGTATTTTGCAAAACCGGTCAGCGCTAAAAACATAGTCTGGACCTATTCAGGTGTGCGGCCACTGGACGATGATCTGGGTGTCGACGCCAAAGATGCCTCACGCGATTATCAGATTAAAATTGACGATCAAAACGGCAAGGCACCGTTGATCAGCATCTATGGCGGCAAGATCACCACGTTTCGCAAGCTGTCTGAACAGGTTGTGGCGGAACTCGCGCTCTACGCTGAATTGACCGGGCGAGCGTGGACAAACCACACACCGCTGCCGGGCGGAGATTTTACGTTTGACGATGGTAAGCGGTTGCAGGACGATCTGGCAAAAAACTATCCGTTTCTTGAGCCGCGATGCGTCCACCGTCTGTTCGCGGCATATGGCACACAGGCAGGCATGGTTATGGGCGACGCCAAATCGCATAAGGATTTGGGGATGAAATTTGGCGGTGGCCTGTCTGAACGGGAAGTCCGCTGGCTGATGCAAAATGAATGGGCGAAATGTGCCGATGATATTGTCTGGCGGCGCAGCAAGTTGGGCCTGCGCATGACAAAAGGGCAGATAGGCGCGTTGGATCGTTGGATAGCGGAGAAGGAAAAGTGAAACATATACTGGCGATTGATCAGGGCACCACGTCCACGCGGGCGATTTTGTTCAATGAACATCTGAAGCCCGGCACCACGGGCCAACAGGAGTTCAAACAGCATTTTCCGCGCTCCGGTTGGGTGGAACACGACGCGGATGAGATTTGGCAAACCACGGTCAGCACCTGCAAAACCGCGCTTAAAGGCGTGGAAATTTCAGACGTGGCGGCGGTTGGCATAACCAACCAGCGTGAAACCGTGGTGGTTTGGGACAAGCGATCAGGCAACCCGGTTTACAATGCTATCGTCTGGCAGGACCGCCGCACGGCGGATGTCTGTGCGGGGCTAAAAAATGACGGCCACGAACAGCTGATCGCAGACAAAACAGGCCTGCTGCTGGACCCCTATTTTTCGGCCAGCAAGATCGCCTGGATCCTGCGAAATGCCGATGGTGCTGCGGAAATGGCAAGGCATGGTCATTTGTTGTTTGGCACGATCGACACGTTTTTGATCTGGAAGCTGACGGGCGGGGCCGTTCATGCCACAGACGCCACCAACGCGTCACGCACCATGCTTTATGATATTAAAGAAGGGCAGTGGGATCAGGACCTGCTGAACCTGTTTCACATTCCCACATCCATGTTGCCGGATGTAAAAGACTGCGCCGCTGATTTTGGCACAACCGATCCGGCGCTGTTTGGCCGCGCCATCCCGATCTGCGGTGTGGCCGGTGACCAACAGGCCGCCACTGTCGGTCAGGCCTGTTTTTCGCCCGGAATGATGAAATCCACCTATGGCACGGGGTGTTTTGCCCTGCTGAACACCGGCTCTGAATTTGTCCCGTCAAAAAACCGCCTGCTGACGACGATTGCTTACCAGTTGGACGGCAAGCCCACTTATGCGCTGGAAGGGTCAATCTTCATTGCCGGGGCTGTGGTGCAATGGTTGCGCGATGGCTTGAAAATCATTGACGATTCAGCCCAAACCCAGGCATTGGCAAAAGCTGCGGACCCCGAGCAATCCGTCTATCTGGTGCCCGCGTTCACCGGCCTTGGAGCGCCCTACTGGGACGCCGAGTGCCGTGGCGCGATTTACGGTTTGACCCGCGCCACCGGCCCGGCAGAGATTGCCAAGGCAGCGCTTGAAAGCGTGGCCTTTCAAACCCGCGATCTGCTGGAGGCCATGCAGGGCGATTGGCGTGCTGCCGGTGACACCGTGTTGCGGGTTGACGGGGGTATGGTTGCCAGCGACTGGACCATGCAAAATCTGGCAGACCAATTGGGCGCGCCGGTGGACCGAACGGTGGTGACAGAAACCACAGCGCTGGGCGCGGCTTACCTTGCGGGTCTTTACGCCGGGATTTGCCCTGAACCTACAGAGTTTGCCAAGCATTGGGCGCTGGAACGGCGGTTTGAACCGGCCCTGTCCCAAACGCAGCGCAACGTTGCATATTCCGGATGGCAGGACGCGGTGGCGCGAACACTTACCGTTCGCAAATAACGCCCTACCCGGTTTAGGGCAGGGCGCTTCTTCACGGACGGTCATCGGCTTCCCAGCCTGTACCGTGCCGCAACCCTGTACGATCTTGGTTAACAAATCCTTGCTTCTTTTCGGCGATAAATATCCTCGCCGAAGGCCTAAAGCGCAATCCGAAAAATGGGCACCGGTTTTCGGAATAAATTGCGCAAGATCAAAAGGATAGAGCCGCTCCGCTGATTCAGATAAAAAGGACGCGGCTCTAAACTTTTTTGGCGCAGGCGTGGATATTTAGACCGTAAAGAAGGTGGGGTCCGGCGTTAACTTCGCCCGCAGAAGCGCCAGCGGGTGGGACCGCAGGGTCAGGCGCATGGACACGTAATCTTCAACCACGTGTTCACCCTCGGTCATTTTGGGCAGGACAACCGCCGGTTCATTGATCCCTTCACCCTCCAGGCCTGCAGCAAACAGCGGCAGAGGATCGTCGCCCGCACACGCGCGGGCCTGCCACTGGGCTTCGCGGCGGGACAGGCCAAGGTCGGCAAAAGCATCGGCCTCGGCCAGCGCATTAAGCAGGCGCGGCGGGGTGCCCGCCCGGCGCCAGATGTCATCGACACTTTGATAGCCGTTGCCCCGGGCGGCGGAAATCCACGTGGCTTCCTCCTCGCGCATGGCTTTGATTTGGCGAAAGCCCAGACGCAGGGCCAGCGTGCCTTTTTCGCCCCGTTCCATCACGTTGTCCCAGTAGGAATTGTTGATGCACACCGGGCGCACCTCTACCTTGTGTTCGCGCGCGTCACGCACGATCTGGGCAGGCGCGTAAAACCCCATGGGCTGGGAGTTCAGCAACGCACAGGCGAAAATCCCGGCGTGGTGTTTCTTGATCCAGGCCGAGGCATAGACCAGCAGCGCAAAGGATGCGGCGTGGCTTTCGGGAAAACCGTAAGAGCCAAAGCCCTCGATCTGAGAAAAACAGCGCGCCGCGAAATCATCCTCATAGCCGTTTTCCGCCATGCCGCGCAAAAACCGGCGGCGAAAGCGGTGGATATTGCCGTGTTTCTTGAACGTGGCCAGTGAGCGGCGCAGACGGTCCGCCTCGTCAGGAGAAAACCCGGCGCCAATAATGGCGATCTGCATGGCCTGTTCCTGAAACAGCGGCACCCCAAGGGTTTTGCCCAAAACGTCACCAAGCGCGTCAGAGGGCAGCACCACTTTTTCTTCGCCATTGCGCCGCCGAAGGTAGGGATGCACCATATCGCCCTGAATGGGCCCGGGCCGCACAATCGCCACCTCGATCACCAGATCATAGAAATTGCACGGGCGCATGCGCGGTAAAAAGTTCATTTGCGCCCGGCTTTCCACCTGAAACACCCCGATGCTGTCAGCCATGCACAGCATATCGTACACGTCCGGGTCTTCGGGCGGCAGGGTCGCCAGCGTGAAATCCCGCTGGTGGTGCTGGGCGATCAGTGCAAAAGCCTTGCGGATGCAGGTCAGCATGCCAAGGCTCAACACGTCGACCTTCAGAATGCCCAAGGCATCAATATCATCCTTATCCCAACAAATAACCGTTCGGTCTTCCATGGTGGCGTTTTCGATGGGAACCAGCTCATCAAGCCTTCCTTCGGTGATGATGAACCCGCCCACGTGTTGGGACAGATGGCGCGGAAAGCCGATGATCTGGCCGCACAGGTCCAGCGTTTGTGCCAAGCGACGATCAGTGGGGTCAAGGCCGATCTCGCGCAGGCGTGCCTCCGGCAGCCCGCCGCTGCCCCAGCCCCAAAGCTGCGAGGACAGGGCCGAAATGGTGTCGTTTGACAGGCCCATGGCCGTGCCCACCTCGCGGATGGCGCGTTTGCCGCGGTAGTGAACGATTGTGGCGCACAGCCCGGCCCGGTGGCGGCCATAGCGTTCATAGATGTGCTGGATCACCTCTTCACGCCGCTCGTGCTCAAAATCAACGTCGATGTCAGGCGGCTCATCCCGGGCCTCAGACACGAAACGCTCAAACACCATGGTGCCGATCTCAGGCGAAACCGACGTGACCCCCAAAGCGTAGCAAACCACAGAGTTGGCAGCGGACCCGCGCCCCTGACACAGGATGTCGCGCGAGCGGGCAAAATCCACCACGTCATGCACGGTCAGAAAGTAAGGCTCGTATTTCAGCTTGGCGATCAGGGTCAGTTCATGGGCCAGCATATCCTGCACCCGTTTTGGCGGTCCTGCCGGATAACGCCATTTCAACCCGGCGTGGGCGAGGCGAAACAGGCGCTGGCTTGGGGTTTCGTTTGGGGCGATTTCGGATGGGTATTCGTACGCCAGTTCATCCAGTGAAAACGTGCAGGCGGCGGCGATTTCGCCTGCCCGGTGCACGGCACCTTCGTGCCCTTTGAACAGGCGCAGCATCTCGGCCTCGGAGCGCAGGCGCTGTTCGGCATGGGCCTGTGCGGCGCGACCCAATTGGTCCACCTTTTGGCCCAGACGGATGGCGGTTAACACATCAGTCAGTTTGCGCCGACGGGCGGCGTGCATGACGGGGCTGGCAGAGGCGACGGTGGCGATGTTCAGTTTTTTGGCCAGTTGCGACAGCCGCGCAAAGCGGGCATTGTCCTGCCCGTCATAACGCGGGGCCATCAGCAGGTGGCACTGGCCGGCAAAGCGGCGCGTCAGCTTTTGCGTCTGGCGCTGCCACTGGCTTGCGCCGGTCGCAGGCGCAGGATGCACCAGCATCTCCATGCCCTTACCCCACTTCAGCACATCGCCCAGCCGCAGCAAACAGCTGCCCTTTTCCACCCGCTGCCGTCCTGCCGACAATATCCGGCACAGCCGTCCCCAAGCGGCGCGGTCGCGCGGTAAGACGGTCACGCAAAGCCCGTCTTCCAGTACCAGACGCGTGGCGGGGATCAGACGGGGAATGTTGTGAATGGCGCAGGATACACCGGCCTCACGGCCCAAATCAGGCCCCGCCACCTGCGCCTGCCCCCGCACCTTCACCTGATGCGCCACCTCGCGCAGCGCCACATGGGCCCGTACGATGCCCGCCACCGAATTTTCATCGGCCACCGCAAGGGCTGCCATTCCCATCAGGGCGGCCCAATCAGCATATTCCTCAGGATGTGACCCGCCCGTCAGGAAGGTGAAATTGGAGGTGATGTTCAGTTCCACAAACGCCATGCGGCCATTATATTCACGTTTTGTTCTCATGTGGAGTCACATTCGTGATTATATAGATTGAATAAAATTGGTCAGCCCAATAGCCTTGCTGCCATAGATTGACTGAAAGCCACTTTGTTACAACCAAGAAATAGAAATCGAGGACCAAGATGACACATTCCCCCAAAGCCGGGTTTTCCACCGCACTTGTCGCCGTTGCGCTGGCCACTGCCGCGCAGGCTGACCCGGTAGTGAAGATGATTCCAATCACCTGCTTTGATGTAAACGTGTGGCTTAAAAATGCGCAGGCGCAACCTGTTGCCAATACAGAAGTTCATTACGCGGTAAATGGCGTGAACAGCGGCTGGCGAAAGCTTGTTCAAACAACGCCACAACCATCTCATGAACTGTGCTTTAGCAAGAACCCCGCCGGTGCTGATGCAACAATTGACGTGCGCGCCAGAACTGAAAGTCAAACGATTGCTGCCAAGGTCAAACTGAAACTAACCGGTGACCTCCAGGTGATTTTTCAGGTTTCAAACAACTGACAAGAAAGGTAGGTTGGCGTTCGCTCAATCAACTTGCTTTTGAAACGCGCGGATCACCTGTTCGTAGGTATCGCGCTTGAACGGCACGATCTTTTTTAACAGTTCTTCCGGGGCCAACCAACACCAGCGGGCAAATTCCGGGTGTTTGGTTTTGATGTTGATCAGGCTGTCATCGCCGGTAAAGCGCATCAAAAACCAGATTTGTTTTTGCCCGCGATAGCGGCCTTTCCACAGTCGCGGCACCAGATGATGCGGCAGGTCGTAGGGAATCCAGTCCTTGGTTTGTGCAACGATATCGACCGCTTCCGGTGGAATGCCGGTCTCTTCCATCAGTTCGCGCAACGCTGCGGTGCGTGGATCTTCACCGTCTTCAATCCCGCCTTGCGGCATTTGCCAGGCGTCTTTTGCACCGTCCAGACGCTGCCCGGCAAAAACCCCCCCACGTTGATTGCACACCATCATGCCAACGCAGGGGCGGTAAGGCAGAGAGTCAATATCTTCAGGCCTCATAATACGCCTTTAGCCTTTAAAAACCATTCGCGGCAGCCACTGGCTGCCGCTAAAAAATGCCGGATTGTTACCGGCGTTCTAGTTTGCCGTTTCCAGAACCGACAAACCGCGCAACAAATCAAGCGCATAGGCCAACTGGCTGTCACCCGCACGTTTCTTTGCGGCTTCTTCCTGCTGCGTGCGTTCTTCTTCCAGCAGCTGACGTTCATCTTCTGTCAGGCTGTCGTTGTCCAAAGACCCGCGCAGGCTGGCCTCTGTTCGCTGCGGTCGCCCGGTACCGTCTTCAGCCTCTTCCACCGGCGGGTGGAACTCTACGATCACATCAGGTGCGACACCCAATGCCTGAATGGAACGACCCGAAGGCGTGTAATACCGCGCAGTCGTCAGGCGCATGGCACCATCACCCTGCAGCGGCATAATCGTTTGAACCGAGCCTTTGCCAAAGCTTTTGGTGCCCACGATGATGGCACGACGGTGATCCTGCAACGCTCCGGCCACAATTTCAGACGCCGAGGCAGAGCCGCCGTTGATCAGCACAACAATCGGTTTGCCTTCCGCCAGATCGCCCGGCGCTGCGTTAAACCGCTCGCTGTCGCGTGCTTCACGGCCACGGGTCGATACGATCTCTCCTTTTTCGAGGAACGCATCAGACACCAGTATGGCCTGATTAAGCAGACCACCGGGATTGTTGCGCAGATCCAGAACAAAGCCGTCAACGCTGTCTATGCCGCCAGCCTCTTCCACTTTCTTTTTGATCCCGTCCTGCAGATTGGGAAACGTCTGATCAGTGAAGGAACTAATCCGCAGAACCACGGCTTCCCCCTCTACCCGCGCGCGCACCGCAGAGATTTTGATGACATCGCGGATGATTGATACGTCAAACGGCTCGTCAACCCCATCACGCACCACCGTAATGATGATTTCTGATCCAACGGTGCCCCGCATCAGCTCAACAGCGTCGTTCAGTGTAAGGCCCAAAACCGGTTCCGCATCCACATGGGTGATGAAATCACCCGCTTCTATACCGGCCTTGTCGGCGGGCGTGTCGTCAATCGGGCTGACCACTTTGATAAAGCCGTCTTCCTGGGTCACCTCGATGCCAAGGCCGCCGAATTCGCCACGGGTTTGCACCTGCATATTGTCAAAATCACGCGGCGGCAAATAGCTGGAGTGCGGATCAAGCGAGGTTAACATGCCATTGATCGCGCTTTCGATCAGGTCCGCCTCGTCCACCTCTTCCACATATTGCGAACGGATGCGCTCGAATATATCGCCAAACAGGTCAAGTTGTTCATAGGTCGACTTTTTACGGTCGGATTCCTGGGCAATCAGCGGACCGGCCACTTGCGAGGTCAAAATCAACCCGGCCAATGTGCCGCCAATCGCCGCCATAACATATTTCTTCATAATTTTCCTACCTGTCATTAAGCCTGAACCAGTCTGTCGGGTCGACCGGTTCGCCATTTTGTCTGATTTCTATATAGACCGTTTCTTGTCGGGTTACACCACTACCTTGCGACGCCTCGCGCAGAAAATCGCCTGCTGCGGCATCTTCGCCGCCCAGCAGACCAACGGGATCGCCTTTGGCAAGAATCTCTCCTACGTCACCATATACCTGTCCTAATCCTGCCAGCACGATCAGGAAACCCGCCTCGGGCTCAAGGATAATCACTTTTCCGTAGTCCAAAAACGCCCCGCGAAAGCGGATTGTTGCCGGAAACGGCGCTGTCACCAGCGTGACCGGCGGTGCGCTGAGCACCAGACCGGGCCGCCGCAGACCTGCGGCATCCGCTTCATTGTAGCCACGCAATACCGTACCAAACAGTGGTAAATCCAGCGTTCCCTTGGATTGGGCAAAGGCCGGTGCGTCAACGGGTGCGCCGTCAAAGGGCAGATCAGACAGCCCGTTGGCAAATCCGGTAAGCGTTTCGCTGTTTTCAGACAGCATTTTCAGTTTTTCCGGGTCTGACAACACCCGTTTTGGCAGCTGTGTGCGCGAACCAATGGCCGCCGCCAGAGCCACGCGGGCGTTCTGCGCGCCCTGTAATCCAAGGCGGATGTCTTCTTCGGCAGAGGTTTGCAACGCCTGCAAAACCAGCAACTCTTCAAGCTGTGCGCGCAGGTCTTCGGCCTGTCGGTGCAGCGCCGGGGTAACATCAGTCAGTATCTGGCCGGACCGGGCGGTTCCCATTGGCCCGGACGGGTGGATCAACAGCAGCGGCGCCGGGGCCCGCTGGAGTGTTTGCAAAACGCCCAGCAGCCGGGACAACTGATCGCGCCGCGCGGCAAATTCCAGCCGCAGGCTTTTTTCGCGGATCGCTGCTTTGCGCAGCCCCTCTCGCATGGCCTGCAACCCGTCCTCGTAGGCGCGGATGACCTGGCTCAGCGCAGCGACCCGATCCTTGGCTTTTTGCGCTTCTGACAGGGCCAGAGTTGCCGCTTGCAGATCCTCTGCAGCCCTTTGGGCGGAAAATACCGACGGCTGTGCGTTCGCTGAATTTTCAGACAGAACAAAAATGCCCAAAACAACCGCAAAATATCGAAATATCTTCATACCAGCAGGGTCTTTCCGGTCATCTCGGCAGGTTTTGGCAGCGCCATCAGGTCCAGCAATGTGGGTGCCAGATCGGCCAGTCGCCCGCCGCTGCGCAGCTTTCTGTTGCCACCGCCAATCACCGCAACCGGAACCGGATTGGTGGTATGGGCGGTGTGCGGTTTGCCGGTGTCAGGATCGATCATGGTTTCACAATTGCCGTGATCCGCCGTCAATATCATGGCCCCACCGACGGTCCGCAAAGCATCAACCACCTGCGTCAATCCCCGGTCCACCGCCTCGCAGGCTGCAATCGCTGCGGGCAGATCACCGGTGTGCCCGACCATATCGGGATTGGCGTAATTGACGATTATCAGATCATACCGGTCGCGGATTGCCGTAAGAAAATGGTCGGTAACCTCAACCGAAGACATTTCGGGCTGCAAATCATAGGTCGCCACTTTCGGCGAATTTGGCATAAACCGGTCTTCGCCTGCCGTCGCCTCTTCAATTCCGCCGTTCATGAAAAACGTCACATGCGGGTATTTTTCAGTCTCAGCCAATCGAAACTGTCGTTTGTTATGCTGCGAAACCCATGCGCCCAGTGTGTTGGTGACAATCTGTTTGGGAAACATCGTTGCCATGAACCTGTCGTGTGATGTGGAGTAATTCGCCATGCCCAGAAAGTTCATCAGCGGGCGGTTTTTGATGCTGAAATGATCAAAATCCGGATCACCCAGGGCCGCCAGGATTTCGCGCGCCCGGTCGGTCCGGAAATTTAACGAGAAAAACCCGTCGCCGCCTTTAGGAGCAACAAAATCCTGCAACACCGTCGGCTGGAAAAACTCGTCGGTTTCGCCGCGTTTCATGGCCTGCAGGCAGGCATCTTCGGCATTTTTCGCCCGTTGCCCCTTGCCGTGCACAATCGCGTCATACGCCGCCCTGACCCTTGGCCAGCGGCGGTCCCGGTCCATCGCGTAGTAGCGGCCAATGACTGTGGCAATTTCGGCGCCATCCGGCAAAGCGTTTTCAAGCCTGCGCAGGAATTCCACCGCTGAATCCGGCGGCACATCCCGCCCGTCGGTCAGCGCATGGATTTTGACCGGAACACCAAGTCCGGCGATCACCTGAACCCCGGCAATCATGTGATTAAGATGCCCGTGCACGCCTCCGTCAGAAACGATGCCCATCACATGGGCGGTTCCGCCGCTTTTTTGCAATGCGCCAACAAACCCGGCCAGCGCCGGGTTGGCAGCAAATTCCCCGTTTTCAATCGCCAGATCGATTTGTCCCAAATCCATCGAAACCACCCGCCCGGCGCCGATATTCATATGCCCGACCTCCGAATTTCCCATTTGCCCCTCTGGCAGACCAACATCCGGGCCGCAGGTTTTCAAAGTTGCATTTGGGCATTCCGCCATAATCGCGTCATAGGTTGGGGTATCAGACAGGGCCACCGCGTTATTCTCGGTTTCGCTGCGCAATCCCCAGCCATCCATTATGCACAATACAACGGGCTTTGGGGCGGTCATCTGCTGTGCCTTTGGTTTTTTGATTGGTTCTACTGAGCGCGGCGCACCAAAGCAACTGCCACCACGCCCATCTTCATCTTTGCAAAAATACTCGCCGCGCAGCGCGCTTTTGCAATTTTGCAAACCAGCGCCTACGTCCGGTGATAAGGTGCCCCGGCCAAAATCGACGCCGCCCGGTACAGCTGTTCAACCAACATCAACCTTGCCAGCATGTGCGGCCACACCATCGCGCCAAACGAGAGAGTCATATCTGCCATGTCGCGCAGCTTGTCCGTGGTTCCGTCCGCCCCGCCAATCACAAAAGCAGCGTCTCGTCGCCCGTCATCGCGCCACCTGCCAAGCCGGGTTGCAAATTCCGGCGAAGTCATCACCTTACCGCGCTCATCCAGCACGCAGGTGACTGCGCCAACAGGAATACTGCGCCGCAGCAACCCGGCCTCTGCCTCAACGCCGCCTTTTTTGGCGTCAACCTCGACAATATCCAAAGGCCCAAGTCCAAGCGCACGGCCGGTCCGGTCAAACCGCGAAACATAGTCTTTGATCAGGTCAAACTGTGCCCCCGCCCGCAGACGGCCAACCGCACAAACGGTGACGCGCATTCAGACTTTGGCCGCGCTTTGCGCCCCGTTCATCCACATTTTTTCAAGCTGGTAAAATTCGCGCACCTCGGGGCGGAAAATATGCACCACGATGTCACCGCAATCAATCAGCACCCAATCACCCTGATCCTTGCCTTCCATGCGGCACGGGCGGCCCATATCCGCCTTGACCCGATCGGCCAGCTTTTCCGCCATTGCCACCACCTGGCGCGACGAACGCCCGGATGCAATCACCATGTGATCCGCCATCTCGGATTTCCCGGCCAGATCAATCGGCACAACATCCAGTGCTTTGTCAGAGTTAAGAGAGTTCAGAACAAGCCCCAGCAATCCGGCTGCGGGCTTTTCCTTGGTCGCGGCAGTTTTTACAGCCGCGGTGGCGGTCACATCTTTGACCGCATTGGCAGGTTCAGGCAGTTTGGTGCCCTCCGTTTTCATCGCGCCACAAATATCAGGCCCTGACGCCAAGCCTTAACATCAGCTTAACAGGATTGAATGGTATCCTCAAGAATTTGAATTCTTTTAGGCCCGAACCAGTTGCTCGTATTCCTCAGCAATCGACCGCGTCAGCGCACCCACTTCAAACGTCCAGTCACCAATCTGCCCCACAGGCGTGACCTCAGCCGCTGTTCCGGTCAGCCAGCATTGTTCAAAATCGCCCAGTTCATCCGGCAGGATGTGCCGCTCGTGCACCTTGATCTGGCGGTCCTTTAACATGCCAATCACGGTTTGCCGGGTGATACCGTTCAAAAAACTGTCAGGCTTTGGCGTGTGCACCTCGTCACCCCGCACAAAGAAGATATTCGCACCTGTCGCTTCCGCCACATAACCCCGGTGGTCATACATCATGCTGTCAGAACACCCCTTGGCCTCTGCCGCATGCTTTGACATGGTGCAGATCATATAAAGTCCGGCGGCCTTGGCAAAACAGGGGATGGTTTCCGGGCTGGGACGTTTCCATTTGGAAATATCCAGTTTCGCGCCCTTCATCTTGGCATCGCCGTAATAGGCCCCCCACTCCCAGGCTGCAATCGCCATGCGCACCGGGTTTTTGGCCGACGCGACACCCATGTCCTCGCCCGAGCCGCGCCAGCAGACTGCGCGTACATACGCATCTTCCAGACCGCTGTCTTTCAGCACCTTCCGCTTGGCGCCTTCAATTTCTTCAACCGTCCAGGGGATCGGAATGTCCATATATTCGCCGGATTTCAGCAGCCGCTCGGAATGTTCGCGGCTTTTGAAAATCTTGCCGTTATAGGCGCGTTCGCCCTCAAATACCGAAGAGCCGTAGTGCAGCGCGTGGGTCAGGATATGCACATTGGCATCCCGCCAGTCCACCATGACCCCGTCCAGCCAAATCCGCCCGTCCCGATCATCATATGCACCAGCCATCGTCTTACTTCCTATTGTTTTCGCCGGTCATATCCCAGCGGGATTTTCATTTGTTGCGTAAAAATGGCCGCATCGGACATAATATTTCACAATTTCTGCATTTTGCTATCATTTGATTCTTGGAATGTCAACAAAGCTGACGTATTATGGAAATAGGTCAGTATTTATGATCAAAAAGGCGATTGATGCAGGATAAACCAAATTATTCCTCCCACACCAGCGGCGAATCGCTTTTGTTTTTGACCGACGATCAATTGCGCAAAGGCAGCGAGGCGATGTTTTTCGCCTACCGCGGATTTACCGCCGATCCTGACCGTATTCTGGAAAACTATGATTTTGGCCGCGCCCACCACCGCGCCATCTATTTCATCAACCGCGCACCGGGAACCACCATCAACAATCTGCTGAATATCCTTGGCGTCACCAAACAGTCGCTGAACCGCGTGTTGCGCACCCTTGTGGACGAAGGGCTGGTCAACAGCCAGATTGGTGCCAAAGACAAACGGGAACGCAACCTGTATCTGACCGAAAAGGGTCACGAATTGGAGCGGGAACTGTCAAACGCCCAACGGGCCCGCATGCGCGCCGCTTACCGCAACGCCGGGCCGGATGCGGTTCAGGGGTTTCGCCGGGTGCTGGAACAAATTATGGATCCTCCCATGCGTGATCTTTTAAACGCCATGACCGATGGTGCCAAAGCGCATGAGTGATCTGAACGACGCCCATATTCTGATCGTGGACGACGACGAGCGTATCCGTGGATTGTTGCAAAAGTTTCTGGCCCGCAACGGCTATTGGGTCAGTGCCGCCCGGGACGCCGCGCACGCACGGCGCTTGTTGGAAGGGCTGGAATTTGACCTGATCGTGCTGGACGTGATGATGCCGGGTGAGGATGGCCTCAGCCTGACCAAGGCGTTGCGGGAAACCCTTGAAACGCCGATCTTGCTGCTGACCGCCAAGGGTGACAGTGTGGACCGGATCACCGGTCTGGAAGCGGGTGCTGACGACTATATGGCCAAACCGTTTGAACCCAAGGAACTGCTGCTGCGCATAAATGCCATCCTGCGCCGGGTGCCCAAACCAGAAGTTGAAAAGGAAGTGCCAAAGACTCTGCAAATGGGTCTTATCCGCTATGATCTTATCAGGGGCGAGTTGTGGCATGGTGCCGATCTGGTGCGCCTGACCGCCACCGAAAGCGCCCTGATGAAAATTTTTTCCGCCGTCCCGCATGAACCCGTGACCCGTGCCAAACTGGTGGAGGATCTGGGCCGCGACAAAGGTCAGGCCCAGGAACGCGCGGTGGATGTACAGATCACCCGGCTGCGCCGCAAACTGGAAGCCGATCCAAAATCGCCGCGCTATCTGCAAACCGTGCGCGGCGCCGGTTATATGCTGGCACCGGATTAAACCGCACCGCCGACGCTTTTCATCTTTGCAAAAATACTCAACCCGCCAAGCGTGCCACGCGACGGCGGCCCGGCCCAACAATTTGTGACCGAAGGTCATCAAATTGGCGGGAGCACCACCTGGCCAAAACCATGATAATCGCCGGCGGGGTTCTCCCGCCAAAAACGCGACCTGCGGTCGATTTTTGTTGGGCCCGGCACAAAGCTGCGCTTTGTGAAATGGATATTTGGACCAAAAAGAAGATGTAATGGGAAAAGTAATGCGTGGATGTCTGGTGTTGTCATTGACACAGGACGTCGCATTTCGTGTCGCACCGGTTGACTTAATCGCGCCAGCCCCTATGTGACGTTTCAGCATTTAAAGGATGTCACCTGACAGACCGGAATGCTGCGGCCACATCTGCACCTGAAATCGCAGTGCTTGTCGCGCCCCGACAAGATCACTGTGCTGCGTTGCATGACGTCGTGCTTAACCAAATTATGTGAGATAAAATATTGACTTTTCAAATCCTCGGCTTGTCCAGGCCGATCCTTTCTGCCCTTGAACATCAAGGGTATGACATTCCAACGCCGATCCAAACCCAGGCCATTCCGCCAATTCTGGCTGGAAAGGATGTGGTTGGGCTGGCACAGACCGGCACCGGCAAAACCGCTGCATTCACCCTGCCGCTGTTACACAATCTGTCCGCAGACGGCTTTCCGGGCGAGCGGCGCAATATCCGTGTCCTGGTCCTTTCGCCAACCCGCGAACTGGCGGCCCAGATTGATGCGGCGGTCAAAACCTACGCCAAAAACCTGTCTATCTGGTCCACCTGCGTGGTAGGCGGGGTGCCGGTCAAACGGCAGAAAAACGCCCTGCGCAACGGCGTTGACATACTGGTGGCCACGCCGGGACGGCTGGAAGATCTGGTGGCACAAAAAGTTGTGCGCCTTGATCACGTTAAGACAGTGGTGCTGGATGAAGCGGACCAGATGCTGGACATCGGTTTCATGCCCGCCATCAAGCGCATTCTGAAACTGCTGCCCAAAAAGCGGCAGACGTTATTGTTTTCGGCCACCATGCCAAAGGAAATCCGGGTGCTTTCAAATGATTATCTGAAATCGCCGGTCGAGGTATCGGTTGCGCCAAAAGCCGCAACCGCCGACCGCATTGATCAGACCGTGATGCATATGACGCCGGGAGACAAACCCAGCGCGGTTGCCCAGCTGATTAAATCACACCCCGGCAAACGGGTTATCGTATTTACCCGCACCAAGCGCGGTGCTGACAAGGTGACGCGAAAGCTGAATGGGGAAAATCTGTCAGCCAGCGCCATTCACGGCAACAAGTCTCAGGGGCAGCGCCAAAAGGCTTTGGCGGGTTTCAAAGACGGCACCAACCCGGTTTTGATTGCCACCGATATTGCCGCGAGGGGCATTGACGTGCCGGGTGTTGAACTTGTGGTCAATTACGACCTGCCCCATGTGGCCGAGGTTTATGTGCACCGCATTGGCCGCACGGCGCGGGCCGGGGCCGCGGGGCTGGCGGTGTCATTTTGCACGGGCGAAGACGTAAAGCTGTTGCGGGCAATAGAAAAACTGATCCGCCTGTCGATCCCGGCGCTTTCTGTTGACGGAACAAAAATAACGGCGCAGGCGCATACGCCAACGCCGCGTCCGGCCAAACGGCAGCGTCCTCAAAACAAGCGCCGGTGGCACAAGCCAAAGCAAAAAGCACGGGCTTAGATCATTCCGGGCGCTTTTTCAGTTCCAATAAGCGCCCGTCAGCCTTTACCCGGCTGGCTGGCCTGTCGAAATACCAGTATAAAAAACAGCATGAACGCCAAATCGTTCAGCCCGTAAATGCTGAAAAAAATACCGGCAAGAAGGTCCTGCGAATAAAGTCCCGCCAACCCGCGGTAGTGGCTGACAATCCAAAGCAACCACACAACCACGTAAACCAGTTTCTCAAGCGCAAATACCGCGACGATCCAGCGGTTTTGCAGCGCGGTTTTTGCCATCGCAATATAAGCCAGCCCCCAGACGATGATCATCAGCAGTCCAAAGCGGGACATCACGATCGGATCACCCTGCGTCAACGCGGCATTGGTGAAGCCCTTTGAAAACACCAGCACGCCACCGATGTTGGCCAGACCCGCCAGCCAGAACCCGTATTTAATCCAATTTTCTGTCACCACAAATCCATCCTCGTGCTTGTTCCCGCCCACAGCATACAATAGATTTTGCAAATGACGACTGCCTTACTTAGCCATTCCGACTGCCTGCGGCACGAAACACCGATGGGCCACCCAGAACAGGTTGCGCGGCTGCAAACCATTCTGGCCGCCTTTAACGCGCCGATATTTGCCGATCTGCAGCGTGTCGAGGCGCCTTTGGGAACTGACGCCGACATTTTGTTGGCGCATCCGGCCAGCCATATTACTGCGATCAATAATGCCGCACCTGACGTTGGGATCAGGTCGCTGGATGCGGATACGCATATGTCACCCGGTTCTTTAAGGGCCGCTTATCTGGGCGTTGGCGCGAGCATCAAAGCGGTGGATATGGTGATGGCAGGGGAGGCCGCAAATGCCTTTTGTGCCATCCGTCCGCCCGGGCATCACGCTGAAAAAACCACGGCAATGGGGTTTTGTCTGTTTGGCAATATCTCGATTGCCGCCAAGCACGCGCTGGAAAACCACGCCTTAAACCGCGTGGCGATTGTGGATTTTGACGTGCACCACGGCAATGGCACGCAGAATCTGGTTTGGGATGACAACCGCATTTTGTTTACGTCAACCCATCAGATGCCGCTTTATCCGGGGTCGGGTGCTGCGTCTGAAACAGGTGCGCATGGCAATATCCTGAATGTTCCGCTGACATCGGGCTGCGGCAGTGCCGCATATCGCGAAAAATTCAGCCAACTGATCATGCCCGCGCTCAACGATTTTGAACCGGAATTGCTGTTGGTTTCCGCCGGGTTTGACGCCCATCAGGCCGACCCTCTGGCCAATATAAATCTGTCCACAGATGATTTTTTCTGGGTGACACAGGCGATTTGCGATGTGGCGGATAGGCACGCCAGCGGCCGCGTGGTCTCGACTCTTGAGGGGGGATATGATCTGGGTGCCCTGGCCGCCGCAACAGCGGCGCATGTTAAAGTTTTGATGGAGCGGGGAAAATGACTGACAAACCGGTTGCCAAACTGACATTTGAAGAGGCTCTGGCGGAACTGGAATCCGTGGTCGGCGCGCTGGAAAGTTCTGATGTGGCGCTGGAGGACAGCATCAAGCTTTACGAACGTGGTGCCGAGCTGAAAAAACACTGTGAGAAAACCCTGAAAGCTGCCGAAGAAAAAGTGGCGCAGATTACTTTGGGGGAGGACGGGCAGCCGAACGGCGCGAGACCGGTTGATGGTCTCTGACAATTTTCGAAAAACGCTGAACGCTCATGCCGGGCGGGTGGAGGCCTGTCTGTCCGAAATATTCGGCGGGCTGGGCAAGGGCAATCTGGTTGACGCCATGCGTCACGGCACGCTGTCCGGTGGCAAGCGTCTTCGGGCGTTTTTGGTTTTGGAGGGTGCACAGCTTTACGGGGTCAGGCCTGTGCAGGCGGACAGGGCCGCAGCGGCGGTGGAATGTATCCATGCCTATTCCCTGATCCACGATGACCTGCCGGCAATGGACGACGACACCCTGCGCCGGGGAAAGCCGACGGTGCACGTGAAATGGGATGATGCCACGGCCATACTGGCCGGGGATGCTTTGCAGACGCTTGCGTTTGAAATTCTTCTCGCCCCCCGCACCTCGGCAGATGCAAACATCCGTCTGCGGCTTTTGTCATCGCTGGCGCAGGCCGCCGGGGCCAATGGGATGGTGCTGGGTCAAATGCAGGATATTGCCGCCGAAGTTGCCAAGCCGCCGCTTGATCTGGCGGCGATCACCGAATTGCAATCAAACAAAACCGGCGCGTTGTTTCGCTGGGCGGCAGAGGCGGGGCCGATCCTTGGCAACGCCAATCCCGAAATACTGGGAAATTACGCCACGGCAGTTGGTTTGGCTTTTCAGATCACCGACGATATAATGGACGTGGAGGGTGACGCCGGAAAAGCCGGAAAGCGCCTGCAAAAAGATGCGGTTGCGGGAAAGGCCACCTTTGTTTCCGTTTTGGGAATGAAGGAGGCCAAAGCCAAGGCCGCGGCGCTGGTAGAGGAGGCTTGTGACAGTTTGGCAGTTTTTGGGGCAACCGGTGACACGCTTCGTCAATTGGCGCAATTTATTATTACCCGGGATATGTGACAGACAAACCAAACTTTCAGGATGAAAACGGTGAGCGACCAATCCAGACCACAAACGCCTTTGCTTGACAGGGTCAATTCGCCTGCCGATCTTAAGCAGTTTTCTGACGCGGAACTGCGGCAACTGGCGGATGAACTGCGGGCGGAAACGATTTCAGCGGTTTCGGTCACCGGCGGGCATCTGGGCGCGGGGCTTGGGGTGGTCGAGCTGACCACAGCGCTGCACGCGGTTTTTGACACGCCCAAGGACCGCCTGATCTGGGATGTCGGTCACCAGTGCTATCCCCATAAAATCCTGACCGGACGGCGGGATCGCATCCGCACCCTGCGCCAGTCGGGCGGTTTGTCCGGCTTCACCAAGCGCAGCGAAAGTGCCTTTGATCCGTTTGGTGCGGCGCACAGCTCTACGTCCATCTCTGCGGCGCTGGGGTTTGCTGTGGCGCGTGATCTGGGGGGCGCACCTGAAAACGGACTGGGAGACGCAATTGCGGTTATCGGCGATGGGGCCATGTCAGCGGGCATGGCGTTTGAGGCCATGAACAATGCCGGGCATCTGGGCAAACGGTTGATTGTTATTCTGAATGACAACGAAATGTCGATTGCACCGCCGGTCGGTGCGCTGTCCGCCTATCTGTCCCGCATTTATGCCGGTGATCCGTATCAGGAACTGAAGGCCGCTGCCAAGGGTGCGGTCAGCCTGCTGCCCGAGGTATTGCAAGAGGGCGCACGCCGGGCCAAGGAGATGGCCAAATCCATGACCGTGGGTGGTACATTGTTTGAGGAGCTGGGTTTTTCCTACGTCGGTCCGATCGACGGGCATGATATGGATCAGCTTTTGCCGGTTTTGCGAACAGTGAAAGAACGCGCCGACGGGCCGATTTTGCTGCATGTGCTGACGAAAAAGGGCAAGGGTTACGCGCCGGCGGAAACCGCCGCTGACAAATATCACGGGGTGGCAAAGTTTGATGTTGCCTCTGGCAGGCAGATAAAGTCTGCGTCAAACGCACCAAGTTACACTTCGGTTTATGCCGGCAGTCTGATCCGGCAGGCGGAAACGGATGACAAGATCGTGGCGGTCACCGCCGCAATGCCAGACGGCACCGGCATTGACAAATTTGCTGCCCGGTTTCCCAACCGCAGTTTTGACGTGGGCATCGCCGAGCAACATGGAGTCACGTTCTGCGCTGCAATGGCGGCGGGCGGCATGAAGCCGTTCTGCACGATATACTCGACGTTCTTGCAGCGTGGATATGATCAGGTGGTGCACGACGTGGCGATCCAGCGGCTGCCTGTACGTTTTGCCATTGACCGCGCCGGGCTGGTGGGGGCGGATGGATCCACCCACGCGGGTAGTTTTGACATCACCTATCTGGCCACACTGCCGGGTTTTGTTGTGATGGCCCCGTCTGACGAGGCGGAACTGGTTCATATGGTGGCCACTGCGGTGTCAATTAACGACCGGCCGTCGGCCTTTCGCTTTCCGCGCGGCGAGGGGGTTGGTGTTGAACTGCCTGACATTGGTAAGGTTCTTGAAATCGGCAAGGGCCGGATTATTCAGGACGGCGGCAAGGTGGCAATCCTATCTTTTGGAACGCGGCTGGGTGAGGTTCTTAAGGCTGTGGAAAACCTAAAAGCCAGGGGGATCGCGCCAACGGTCGCTGACGCTCGTTTTGCCAAGCCGCTGGATCGCGACATGATCCTGAAACTTGCGACTGAACACGAAGCGCTGATCACGATCGAGGAAGGATCCATTGGCGGGTTCGGCAGTCACGTGGCGCAACTGCTGGCGGAAGAAGGCGTTTTTGACGACGGCCTGGTGTTCCGCTCTATGGTTTTCCCGGACACATTCATCGACCAAAGCACGCCCGCCGATATGTACGCGACCGCCGGAATGGATGCCGCGCAGATCGAAGCTAAGGTGCTGTCAGCCCTTGGCGTTGCGGTTGTTGTATCAAAAAAAGCGTAAGGTCTCAATTTCTGGACAAAAGGCAACCTGGCATATGAATTCTTCAACCACAGTCACCTATTTTCGCGGTTTCGTCTTCCTGCTGGCGCTGGGGTACTGGTTTTACCAGTTCACTGTGACATCAATGGACAGTTTTGGCTGGCAGTTCCGCTATTTGACGATCTGGGGCCTGACCGCCAATGTGATCGTTGCCGGTTTGATGCTGCGCTTTTCGCTGGGGCGCAGCGACAGGACGCATAATCCACTGGTGTCGGCTACGGTGGTGCTGGGCGCGATGGTGGTGTTTTTATATTGGCGATTGTGGTTTATCGACCCGGCGCTGGTCAATTCAGACGGGCCGATTGTTTGGTATCAGGAATATTATCTGCACGCTGTCGGTCCGGCGTTGATGATGTTTGATGCCTTTTTCATTCTGGGGGTGTTTCAGCGTATTTGGCGTTCTCTGGCGGTTTCACTGGTTATTTTCCTGTCCTATATCGCGTGGTCAGAGGTTCTGGTCGGGCCGCTGAACGATTCACCGGTGGGTAAGATTACCAACGGACTGCCCTATCCGTTTTTAAACGACATGGACGGTGATGCACGCACACAGTTTTATCTGGTGACCATCGGAACGGCACTTGGGTTCTTTGTGGCGGGGGTGGTATTTGCGAAATTAATTTCAATGATTAGGGGCCGTAGCGCAAAAGTCTCTGCCTAAGCGCGGGACTGTGGGCGCGGAAAACCGCGGTGTCAGGTTGTTCGTCGCCTATTGAAATACGCGCCGTCGTTGATTAGCGTCGGCTTTTCTTTGCAGGGCGTTTTGCTGTCCGTTTTGTTCGCCCGGTTCCCCGCTTACCTCCTTTGACGTGCTTGCGGGAGCCACCACCACCTTTTGGCATGTCTTTGCCTTCCACGGTCAGCAGTTCAAACATCAGCCCGCCGGTCACCGGTACCGCCTCGGCCAATCGCACGGTTACGTTCATACCAAGAGACAATGTCAGGCGCGATTTTTCGCCGGTCAGTGTTTGCCGGTCTGCATCATGGTGGAAATATTCGCGGCCAAGCGTGGAAATCGGCACCAGCCCGTCCGCGCCGGTTTCCAGCAGCTTTACAAACAGTCCAAACCGGGCAACGCCGGATACGCGGCCGGCAAATTCATTGCCGACGTGCTGGGACAGAAATGATGCCAGGTAACGGTCGTTGGTGTCCCGTTCCGCCAGCATCGAGCGGCGCTCGGTCTGAGAAATCAGATTGCCGGTGTTTTCCAGTTCCTCAATGTCAAATGCCGAAAGCCCGTCGCTGCCCCAACCGTGGGCCGAAATAAGCGCGCGGTGCACCATCAGATCGGCATACCGCCGGATGGGCGATGTGAAATGGGCATAGCGGCGCAGGTTCAGGCCAAAATGGCCAAAATTGGACGGCGTATAATAGGCTTGTGTCATGGAACGCAGCACCGAAAGGCTGATGATCTCTGAATTTTCAGTGCCCGCCGCCGCATCCAGCAGCTTGTTCAGATGCGCGGTTTTAAGCACCTGACCCTTGGCTAGAACCAGCCCGGCGCCTTGCGCTGCCTCGCGCAGCGCGTCCAGCTTTTCCGGCGATGGCGCCTCGTGCACGCGGTACAGCAGTGGTTGGCGCTTGGCCTCCAGCGTTTCGGCGGCGCAAACATTGGCCAGAATCATGAATTCCTCAACCAGCTTATGCGCATCAAAGCGCGCGCGAAAATCAACCGACGTGACTTTGCCCTGATCTGACAGCACGATCTTTCGTTCCGGCAGATCCAGATGCAGGGGCTGGCGGCTGTTGCGATCCTTTTTCACCGCGAAATAGGCGGCAAACAGAGGTTTGATCACATCCGCAACCAGCGGCGCGGTTGCTTTGTCAGCCTTGCCTTCAATGGCCGCCTGCGCCTGCTGGTAAGTCAGTGATGCCGGTGACTTCATCAACCCGCGCACAAATCTGTGCGACAGCTTTTTGCCGGCGCAGTCCAGCACCATGCGCACGGCAAGACACGGGCGCTGGGCACCTTCGTGCAACGAGCAAAGATCACCGGACAGGCCGTCCGGCAGCATCGGCACAACACGGTCCGGGAAATAGGTGGAATTGCCGCGTTTGCGGGCCTCTGCATCAAGTGCCGAACCCGGCGTCACGTAATGCGCCACATCGGCGATGGCCACCCAGACCACAAAACCTCCGTCGTTTTTCGGGTCATCGTCGGGATGTGCGAAAATCGCATCGTCGTGATCCCGCGCATCGCCCGGATCAATCGTGATCAGCGGCAGTTTGCGCAAATCTTCGCGCTTGCCAATGTTTACAGGCTTTGCGGCACTGGCTTCAGCCACTACTTTTTCCGGAAACGCATCTGGAATGCCGTGGGAATGGATGGCAAACAAAGACACCATTTTGGGGGCCATGGGATCACCAAGACGGTTGGTGATTTTGGCCAGCGGCAGGCCCATTCTGCTTTTAGGGCCAATCTGTTCAGCCTGCACCAGCTCTCCGTCTTTGGCACCTTTTGTCTCGCCGTCCGGCACCTGCCACTCGCGGTCTGATTTTTTGTCTATCGGCACCACGCGCCCACCATGCGCGGACTGCCGATACAGCCCCAGAATGGCCATTGGCCCGCTGCCGATACGCCGGATCAGCCGGGCCTGATAATCATGATCAAACTCAGGTGTTGGCACGAGACGTGCAAGGATGCGGTCGCCCTCGGCCAAAGCTTTGTCGCCTTTGTCAGGGACAATCAAAATGCGGGGCTCTTTTCCATCGCCCTGCCATTCGGTCGGGCTGGCAAACAGATCACCGTCAGGGTCTGGCGCTTTTACCGTCAAAACAGAAACCGGCGGAAGGGTGTTGCTGTCGCGATAGCTGCGGCGGGACTTCTGGATCACGCCTTCACGGGCCAGCTCGCGCAGTACTTCCTTTAAATCAATCCGTGCGGCCCCTTTAATTCCCAGCCCGCGTGCCACATCGCGTTTACTGGTTCGGCTGGGGTTTTCAGCGATCCAGTTCAGGACCTGCTGTTTTAAAGGGGGCTTCTTCATTTTCGCGGCATAGCACGCGGGTTTGCCAAGGTCATGCCCTAATCAAAGACCGATTTCAGATCGGCGGCGATGTCCACGTCCTGCAATTGATTTATCATGGCAATGCGGCATCCGGGCAGCGTTGCGACGGTATCTTCCAACGCAAATTCTGTCGACCAACGCACGCCGCCAAACATGCCCGGCGGCAGCGCAAAGCCGCTTTTGACCCCCACCAGCCAATACCCGCCATCCAGTGACGCCCCAAACACCACGTGATGAGACCCCAGCGCATAAAGGGCATTTTGGATGTGGGATAGTTTGATGTGCGGAATGTCGGCCCCGATAACAAGCGTTGGCCCCGCCCGGTTGTCCCGCAAAAGCCGGGCCATGCGCGCGCCCAGATTGCCCGTCCCCTGCGGAACACGCGCAACGTTATCGGTCCAGACCCGACTGTTCAAACCAGCAAAATCGGGCGAGACCGCCAGAACCGTTTCCCATCTTGGGTCGGTGCCAAGGCGGCGTATCAACCGCGCGGATTGATGCCGAAACCACCACGCGGCGGGCACCATGCCCATATCGCGCCCCAGTCTGGTTTTCACCCGGCCCGGCCGAGGTTCTTTCACCATGATAACCAGTCGCGGCCTGCGTGGTGCGCGATTAGGCAAAGTAATCTCTTAATATCCGCAGATAGATCGACTTTAGCTGATTGATCTGCTCGATCGGTACGCATTCATCCACCTGGTGCATGGTCTTGCCGACCAGCCCGAATTCCACCACGGGACAATGGGCTTTTACGAACCGGGCGTCAGACGTGCCGCCGCTGGTGGACATCACGGGATTCACGCCTGTTTCGGCTTTTACCGACGCGGCGATAAGCTGTGACAGCTCGCCCGGCGGGGTGAAAAAACTTTCGCCCGAAACCTGCTGCTCGATTGTGATATTAACGCCGCTGTCTTTGGCAGCGGCTGCTGCCTGCGCGTTCAGCCAACCGGTAAGGCTGGCAGAGCTGTGGGCATCGTTGAACCTTATGTTGACCGTCGCGCGGCCCGCCGCAGGAATAACGTTGTTGGCCGGGTTGCCCACGTCCACGGTTGTGATCGCAAGTGTTGAAGCGTCAAAATGTTCGGTGCCATTGTCCAGCTGATGGGTGGCCAAATTATCCAACAGTTTTACAAGGATTGGCAGCGGATTGTTGGCCCGCTGCGGATAGGCTGAATGGCCCTGGGTTCCCTTGGCCGTAATAAACGCGGTCATCGATCCGCGTCGCCCGATTTTCATCATCTCGCCCATCTTGTTTGGGCATGTGGGTTCGCCGACCAGACAATGGTCGATTTGTTCGCCGTTTGCCGCCATCCAGTCCAGCAAAGCGACGGTGCCATCGACGGCCGGACCTTCCTCGTCACCGGTAATGGCCAACACGATTGAACCATCCGGCGGCGTATCTGACACAAAATCAACCGCCGCCGCGGCAAAGGCAGCAACGCCGGATTTCATGTCTGTCGCACCCCGGCCGTACATGATCCCGTCCCTGATCTCTGCCCCAAAGGGATCAACGCTCCAGTCATCCGGATTGCCCACCGGCACCACATCCGTATGCCCGTTAAAGCCAAACGTCCGCCCGTTGCGCCCCTGACCCCAGCGGGCGAAAAGGTTGCTTACGTCGCCCCGGTCCACGCGCGTGCAGGCAAATCCTGCTGAATTCAGGAGGCTTTCCAAAAGCCGCAGCGCCCCGCCCTCTGCGGGCGTAACCGAAGGGCAGCGGATCAAATCTGCGGTCAGTTGAACCGGATCAACGGGTTTGGTCACGGTGTAAGCTCCAGTTTGACTGCACTATTCAAATTCGCGTCTCAATCAAGGTCAAGCCCCAACAGGTCTGCAACAATTTCCGGCACCTCTTCAGGAGCACCGGCCAAAGCGTCCGCTTCGGCGATATGCAGCTCCTGTTCGTCGGCATAGCCCCACAAAACACCGACCGTACAAATATCATTGTTGACAGCACCCTCGATGTCAAAGCGCCGGTCACCAATCATAACGGACCGAAATGGTTCGGCACCGGTTTCAGCCAGCGCGTGGGCAAGCAAATCGGTTTTGGTAGAGTTGGTGCCGTCCAGTTCAGCGCCGAATAATCCGTCAACATAGTGGGAAATGCCAAAGTTTTCGATGATGGTGGTCGCGTAGGTATGCGCTTTGGACGTGGCCACATAAAGCGGCAGACCAAAGGCGCGAAGGTCAAGCAACATGTCGTCGATGCCCTCGTAAACCTCGGCCTCGTGTAGTCCCTTTTCCACATATCTTTCGCGGTACAACTCGACAGCGCGCTGCGTATCGGCCCGTTCGCCTATCAAAACGCGAAAGCTGTCCCAAAGCGGCGGACCAATGCACCACGTCAAATCGTCCTGCGCGGGAACGTCGGCCCCCAGTTCCCGCAGCGCATATTGGATTGAAAGGGTGATGCCCTCTTTTGGGTCAATCAGCGTACCATCAAGATCAAGAAATATTGCCGACATCCCGCGGTTTTGAAGGGCAGCCCCTAAAATGTCGAGGGTAAAATAATCCCGCTTTCCTGTCCGTCTAAAATCACGCAGATTGCGCAGAACACTTTTGAGGTTAAGAGATGAAATTCAGTCTTCAGCTTTCCGCAGATTATCCGAACAAAGAATATGGCGGAGCGCGGGTATACGCCGATATGCTGGCGCAGGCGCAACTTGCGGATCGTCTGGGATTTGATGCGGTTTCAATTACCGAGCACCATCTGATCAACGTTCTGATGATGCCGGCGCCTTTGCAACTGGCAGTCAAAATCGCAGCATCCACTGAACACTTAAAAATTATGACCTCGATCGTGGTCTTACCCCTGCATGATATGCGGGTATTTGCCGGTGAAGTTGTCGTCGCGGATATTTTGACAGACGGGCGACTGTTGTTGGGAGTCGGGCGCGGCGCGTTTAAGTACGAGATCGAGCGTATGGGCATTCCAATGGACGAGACCCAATCGCGGTTCAACGAGTCACTTGAGGTTCTTCAGGCTTTGCTTGGCCGCGAAGAAGTCTCTTGGGACGGGCAATACTATAAATTCGAACCCCTGACGATCATGCCCCGCCCAATGACGCCGGGTGGGCCGCAAATGATGCTGGCGGTCATGAACCCTGAAGGCATTTATCACAGCACCAAACGCGGGTTTCACATCCAGACAACGCCGCTTGCCGGAAATCACCAGTTGCTGATGGATCAGGTTGATGCCTTTAACCGCGCAACGGGCGAAATGGGCGCGGATGGCAAGGAACTGACGCTGTCGCTTTCCCGTGTGGCGTTTGTTTGCGCCACCAAAGCCGCGCGCGCTGCAAAACTTGAACTGGCGCACCGGTATTACAGCCGATTTGACAATGTTTTTACCGGCCCCGGAATTGTTGACGCCGGAATGATCCGCCCGCTGCCACGCAAGCAAAGCATTGACGAACTTGGCGAAAGTCTGCTGATTTGCACGCCGCAGGAAATGATCGACAAACTTGGCCCATACCGCGAAATTGGAATTGATCGGGTGATTCTGAATATGAATTTTGGCGCCTCTCAGGAGGAAACGTTGGAGAATATTTCCATCTTTGCAGCCGAGGTCATGCCGCATTTTGCGGATCAATGAAAGGGGCCAGAAAATGACGACCGCCATAAAATGTGCCTACAGTGTTACCGGCAGTGGCCCGCCGCTTTTTCTTATTCACGGCATCGGCGCTCAACAGGACGCTTGGCGGTTCTTGCTGCCCAAGCTGTCAAAGAACTTTACCGTGGTAACCTATGACCTGCGTGGCCACGGCGCGTCGCCAATGTCTGCGGGTGGTTTTGGTTTGGATGATCTCGTCGCCGATCTTGAACTGGTTCGGAAAGAGACTGGTATCAAAGCCGCCCATTTCGCCGGGCACTCTTTGGGTGGCATGATCGGGCCTGCCTATGCGCGACGATTTCCAAAGCGCGTGCTGTCGCTTGGCTTATTGTCAACCGCCGCGTTTAGAACTGCAGAGGACCGGGCCAAAGTAAGCGACGTTGTAAGCGCCATGCGCAGGAACGGAATTCCAGATGTTTTGGCCACGCTGACAAACAGGTGGTTTACCAACGAATTCATCTTGGCAAACCCGGATGTTGTGGAGGCCCGGCTTAAACAGGTCATCGAAACTGATCCTGAAATTTTCCTGCAGGTATTTGAAATTTACGCGGATACCGAAATGGGCCCGTGGCTGCGCGAAATACAAACGCCCGCATTGGTATTGACCGGCGAAAACGACGGTGGTTGCAACCCTCGTCTGAACAGACAAATCGCAGCGGCACTGCAAAACGCGGAACTGGTTATTTTACCCGAATACAAACATTCGTTGTTGCTGGAGGCCGGTACTGAAGTTGCCGATAACCTGATGGATTTCATAAACCGCTGTCTTTAGGGCCGGGCCAAACTAAAGATTGTCTTTACCCAATGGTACCGCAAGGTAGCAGCCAAATTCGTCGCCAATGTCACAAGAAACGCGCGCATGCACACGGCCTTGCCGATCCAAGAACCGCTGGTTGTCTGTCACCGGAAAAATGCCCTCGTGCCAGATGTTCGGGTGAATATACAGACCCCGCGAGCCATCACACCAAAAGGCCACAACTTTATCCGGTGTCAAGTTGTCACCGGGCAGGGCCACGGGCACCACAAATGGTTTGCGCTCCAGCGGAAAGAACAACTGTCCGCCATCCGGGTGATAATTCATGTGCCACAACAACACCTGATCCCGCGTTGCACTTGGGGTTTTAAGCTGTGCGGACTGCGGCAACACACTGAAGCCCAGAACGTAATTCCCCTTCACGGCCTCGTTGCGGCCCATCAATATATCGCCGTCCCAGTCACCAAAGAACACGCCTTCAACATACCCGCCCTCATTGCCGGTGCCCTTGTCAACCGGGCGGTGTCCGGCAGCAGGCCAGGTGACAATTTCGATCTCAAAGTTATCCGGATCATCAACAAGGCAACCATAGTCTTTCACGCTGTCGTCGGTTGCTCTAATCAGCGGGACCTGAACCAGCGGCAGGTCAGGTTTGTCGCTGGCTTTAAACAGATATTCCGGGGCCGGTGCGTTCATGGTCATCGTCCAATATGAGAGCCGCGCGCAGATTGCTGAATGTCGCGCGGATTGGCAATGGCAATGCTTTGGACGTTAATTTTTATTGTCTTCAAAAAACGGTGTCATCTGCGCCACGATAACCGCGTTTTCGTCCAATGCCCGCCTCATCAGCGCCTTTTCATCGTCAGAAATATCGTGCCCCTCGGCCAAACGCTCATCCAGCGTGCCATAGCCGGACACGTCCAGCGGTGCCTGATCCGCCTGCTTTAAAACCGCCACGCTTTCGCGAACGGCCTCTGCCTCATCGACGCCAGAGGCATAGATCATCAGGGCGGCCCCGGTTGCACCTTTGGGCAGGCCGTCACCCTTGTTGCGGCCGACCTCGACCAGCAAGGTGAAAACCTGCTGCGGGCGTTTATTCTTTTCGCTCACCAGACCATCCCACGATCAAAGTTTTCAGTCGCGCAGCAACTCGTTGATCGAGGTTTTGCTGCGTGTCTGTTCGTCCACCGTCTTTACGATCACCGCGCAATAAAGGTTTGGCCCGCCCTTGTCGGACGGCATAGAGCCTGCCACAACCACCGATCCTGCAGGCACCTCGCCGTACATCACTTCGCCGGTCGCGCGGTCCACAATCTTGGTGGACTGGCCGATGTAAACGCCCATGCCAAGGACCGAGCCTTTGCGGACGATACAGCCTTCAACCACCTCGGACCGCGCGCCGATAAAACAATCGTCCTCGATGATCGTCGGTCCGGCCTGCATGGGTTCCAGCACGCCGCCGATGCCAACACCGCCGGACAGATGCACATTCTTGCCGATCTGGGCGCAGGACCCGAC
>Ga0209992_10001033_pt1 | contig 32217 bp, 41 predicted proteins | sample 2SBtaG_2_FD_182564 | JGI IMG/M metagenome (GOLD analysis project Ga0209992, IMG submission 182564) | Deep subsurface microbial communities from Kolumbo volcano to uncover new lineages of life (NeLLi) - 2SBTROV12_ACTIVE470 metaG (SPAdes)... | ecosystem: Environmental > Aquatic > Marine >... | reverse complement strand
TCTGGTTTTGGAATAGCAATACACAAAATGTTATAATGAAACAAACACTAATAGATGACAATGGGGTGAGTATTACACAACAAAGACAAATTGACGGAAGCTGTACTACTTTTAATGGTTGTGATTATAGTAACTATACTGACACTATTATTGTGGGTGGAAACAGTCAGCAAGATTACGAAATAACAGCAAGATTTGAGTTTAACGAATTCAGTAACACTACAGCACATTATGCAGCAGACTTGAGAAATCCATCTCTTACAGTAAGCTATTATGAAAACTTTACACAACCAGAACCCATAGAGTTAGACACAAAGTGGGAAGATACATTGGAAGAAGAATACAAGATGGATTATGTTGTAGAAGAATTTAAATTAGATGATTTTATATTCTTGAAAGAAGATACAGAAATGTTTATATTAGAAGAAACTACAGAAGAACTTGACAAAGAGTTTGAAGAAGTAGAAATCTTACAAGCATTTGGAGGACCAGAAATTGTTGAAGAGCCAAAGGAACAAGAGGATAAAGAGATTGATAGCACAGTCGCAATACAAGATGACGCCATGGAGGAGGTCATGGAAGAGCAACCTAAACAAACTGAAGAAACCTTTGTGGCGACAGATGGACAGCAACTTGAGAGTGAACCATCTAGTAACGAGCAAGTGGCAGTAGACGTACAAGATGTGCAGACACAGGTAGCAGTTAAAATAAAAGCTATAGACAAACAACTTGCAGCTACAAATATTATAGGTGCGCAACTCATGGAAGCACAACAAGTTGATTTGTCTAGCTACAATAAAAGCTACACAGACAATAGAAAGATATATGAAGGTAATACTTACGAGGATTTTAGGACACTTGATGAGTACAGCAAAAAGATTTATAATGATAATACAAAATTTGTAGCTATATCTATAAATGACCCTGTGAGAAAGTATCAGGAAAAACTTAAAGATGCTACAATAAAAAGACAAATGGCTGAAAGAGAATTAAGACAGCTAAGAGGTTACTAATGGATTTAATAGAAACACTTAAAAAATACATAGTCTTAGTAGGTATCATATCTACAATCGGAGGAGGCTTTTATACATGGGGTGTATTTAACAATAGACTTGATGAGTTAGAGCAATCCACTAATACTAAAACTGTAAAAGCTATGCAGAAAGAAATAGCTATTCTAGAAAAAAGAGTAGCAGTATTAGAATCTAGTCTTAACGAGTTTAAAATTACAATACAAAACCCATTAAAAAATTAAGGAGGTATCATGGCTTTAGATAAAGAGAAGATTAAAGAAGAACTAAAAGAATTTTCTGAAGATGCAGCTGAAGTTATTGGAGATGCACTTAAAAAACATTTCTGGAAATCTGTGAAAGCAGCATGGAAAGGTTTTACTGTTATCCAAAAACTATATGTAGTTGCAATTTTTGGAGCTTATTCTTATTTACTATATTGGATTTAAACTAATTTGCCTATCCAGTTCCCTTCATTATCAAGAACCATAGGAAACAGTTTAGGTATTCCATCTATAATCATACCACAGCCTAGTATAAATCTAGTTTTAAAATTTTTAGCATAGGCAAATGCTAGGCTCTTTTGATTTATAAGACATCCTACATTCATACCCCAGAATAAATTGTCAGGGTTTGCCCACCATGATATTAAGAACTTTGTGTGATAGTGTCCTTGTACTGCGTTCATACCCATAGTTTGTGATACCTTTAAGACATCTGCTGCCCTACCATGTGTAAAGAAACACCTTTGTTTGTTAGGTAAAGTAATAGCCAAATCATCCTGCCATGTCCATTTCTTTGTACCTAAAAACTCACCATAAGTTCTAAGAAACATACGGCTCATGCCAGACTTTAATGCTCTACGATATACCATAGAACTATGATTAGATTCTACTTCTATTACTTCTGGAAAAATGCTTTCTAATTCATGCACATATTCTTTTGCTTTTGTAAGTTCATCGCCAGGACTAGGCAAGTCAGGGTCATGGTCATGCATAGACATAGCATGAAAGTCTAGTAGGTCGCCAATGTTAACAATAAAATCTGGCTTAAATTGTTTTTTGATTTCTTTAAGAAATGCAAAAGCATCTTTGTGGTGATACGGAATATGTAAGTCACTAATGACTAGTATTCTTTTATACACACTTTAATAATAACATAAGTTATCCACATTAATCAACAGGTTTATCGTAATCATCTTCTAAACATTCATTAGTACAATAAACATATTCTTGGTTGTTATGCAAGATAACTTTTAATGGTCCTTTGCAAGTTGGACAATAATAGTATTCATATCCATCTATCTCTACAACAGAACCAACTGGTGCTTCTTGAACATAATTTTTAACTTTATATTTTGGATTATATGCTTTTATATAATCTTTGCTTTTTTCAGCACTGTTCTTACTTTTTCTAAGTAAACGATTGCATCCCATAACTCTTCTTGTACGTCATCAACCCATTCGTTAAATGGTTTTTTAGCATGGTCCATATCTACTTTATATTTTATAAGTCCTTCATCTGACCTTTCTGACATTCGCTGCAAAAGTTTACGCACCATTCTGTCTTTGGTTGCTACAAAAGGTCTTGTTATTTTTTCATCTTTCATGTTACAATATAATATAAGATTGGCAACGAAGAAAGCAAACGAGAGTGGCACTACCGACCAATCTTCTTTAAAATGCTGTCTTAGTGTCCATGTAATAACTACAGAACTGATTAACAGGACAATAGTTTTGACATCGTACATCCTCTCCTTTTCTATGTATTATAGTGATTTCTTTACTATCTTGCAAACCTTTATCTTTTAGATATTGATTAGCTTGTTCTCTCGTAGGTAATACACGCAGTGCAGACTTACGATTAGTTTTCATTATTGCAAATGAATCTTCTTTGCGCCATCTTTCTTGTGGTGTGCAAAGAGGATATTCTTCAGCTTTTGCAGTTTCTTGATGTATTTTGATTCTTTCTTTAATAAACAATGCTTGTTCTTCATGTGTCCACCTTCTTATAGGTATCATTACAACCTGTTGTCTAGGGTAGTTATCTGATTGCATAACTCGTAGCTTAGACCAATCTCTTAGTATAGCCATAATAGACAATGATTGTACTTCTATAAGTTTGTTTTTTTTGTTTCGCAATAACTTTGGGTTATGATAGCATAAAAAATCTAAAATGTTTAGTTGCTGTTCCCATTCTGTTTTACCATTTTGCAAAGCATCTAATGCAGTCCAAGCTGATGTAACTTTAAAATCAATAAGCTCACCTTTGCCTGTAAGATAATCAAATTGACCACTCATAGTCCAATCGTTAGTTTCTGGTCCTTCGTAAAACAATCTCATTTCTGCAATATCGTCTTCAGTCACTGCTCTTTCTATTACAGAATGAACTGATTGCCCAAGCAAAGTAAAGATTAAGTCAGACACATCTTGCTCTATATATTCTTTATGTTGTTTTTCTAATGCACGAATACGAGCAGGTTTAATTAAGCTTGTAACACTTATATCACTTTCACTACTCGTATACGAATCATTTTGCACTGCTTGCATAATAACTTCTGGCAAGTTAGATTTGTTTGTTAAGTTCATATATTTATCTCCATACTGTCTAACTCTACGACCATCTGTTTCTATAGCGACTTCTTCTATAATAGGGTCGACAATTAAAATGGCACTACCTCTTCCGCTGCACCATTGCCACCATCTCCCCTATCTGGACTTCTATCTTGTAGCTCTTGCGCTCTTAAAACAATATTTCTAATACCATCTGACAATTCATCAAAAACATCTTCATTGCCATTTAAATATTCATCTACAGAAAAGAACATTGATGGATGAAATTGTTCTTCTATCGTATCGTTAAGCGGCATAATGTTATGCACAACTATTTTACCTCTTTCGTTTTGTATTACATTTAAAGTACAACCTACACCTAGCAACTTTGATATATCAAAACCTTGCTTCTCAGTTTCAGTAAATGGTTTACCTCTCCAAGATGTTAAGTCTTGTGCTAGCTTTGCTTTTTCAAACAAGCTTAGTGTATAAAACTTACTAATAGTCATAGGTGTTCCCTCATGTAATTGTGATGGTACTTCCCACACTACAAGGACTTGTCTTTGCCATTTAACATTTCCTTGATATTCATTTTTTTGTGTACCAAGGTCTATAACCCTAATACATCTTGCAGAGTACAAACCTGGGTCTAATTCTTTAAATGAACTAGATTTAGTTTCACCTGCAGTAGCAATTAATCCTGCCATAATTTACTCCTTTTGTATTTGATTAAGTAATGTTAACTGTGAATATATGTTAAGTCAAGTAAGTTGACAATAGTTAAGCTACAGGTATAGTATCTACATGGAAGAAAAGTACGAACTTGCAAAACAAAGACGAAACGAAATAGTAGCAAAATATGGTGGACGAAATTTATCAAAATTATTAAACATATCTCATCCAGCAGTATCTAAATGGGAAGTAGTACCTGCACTCAGAGCATATCAAATAGCTATGTTAGGTGATTATGAGATTGACTATATTAGACCTGATTTAGATTTCGATTTAAATATTAAAATTAATAAAAAAAATTAAAGCGGAGAGTGCTATAAACTTAATAAAAACCCTTACACTCAACTCTCCGCCTCTAACCTGCATAAACACTAGCTAATCGTATGACACATATTATAGCAGTGCTATAGCAGTGCCATAGCAGTGCCATACTTTTGCCAATGGCAAAATATAGCTCTTCGTCTACGTCTACATCTTCGTCTACATCTTCTTACAAGATATATATACCTTAGTAGTATAGTGTATTTGACAAGCATATTAACTTAGGTATTATATTAACAATACTTAATTAAGGGAGAACTAATGAGAAAGAGTACAAAGCATGAACAATCACCAGCTTTTCAATTCTATGCTGCTGATTGGATTAGTGAACCTGTAAGGCTAACGATGTCGTTAGAAGAACAGGGTGCATACATTTTATTGTTGTGTCATTGCTGGAGAGGTTACCAAATAAAATTTGATTTTGAAGTCCTTGCAAGAATGTGTAATTGTAGTTTAGATAAAATAAAAAAAATGTGGCCTAAGATAGCACCAATGTTTATAGAAGATAATGGCTATCTTCGTTGCATACAAGCAGATGAGGAAAGAGCTGTGCAAAAAAAATATAGAAAAGCAAAATCAAAAGCAGGCAAGAAGGGTGCAATAGCAAGGTGGAGCAATGAGTAATAGTTTTAATGGAGTACCCTATTACACTAATTGCTCTACCTACTACGAGTTCTTAGAAATGTTTGGACCAGAACATACATTTCAAACTTTTTGTGACAAAGGTAAAAATAAAAAAGTTATAAAACAACTGCATGGAACAATAAAGCAACACTTCCATGAGTTAGCTGACTTGAATAAACAGGGTGCAGGTGTGTTCTTCACTGTTAATGAAACAGACCTACTAGGTAGAACGACAAAGCACATAAAAAAAGTGAGGGCGGTATTTGTAGACCTTGATGGTTCTCCCTTACCTGAAAAGTTTACTTTACTCCCTCACTTGATTGTGAACACAAGTCCAGATAAGTATCATTGTTATTGGTTAGTGTCAGATATGCCACTAGAAAGTTTTACACTTTACCAACAAGCACTAGCAGAAAAATTTGGGGGGGATGAAAAAGTAAAAGATTTACCTAGAGTCATGCGAGTTGCTGGTTTTTATCACAACAAGAACAAACCTTATCCAATAAAAATTATTAGCACTTATAAAATAAAACCATACACTAGAGAAGAAATAAAAAATGGTTTAAAATTAGAAAGACCAAAACCAAAAGTAATAAATTTCACAAGTTATGAATCCAAATATAGTGGCAGTACGAATTATGGAGCATCAGAAGGCGACAGGCATGAACGATTAGTCAGAATGTTGATAGGCATAAGACTTCGTGGTGAATCATACGAGTATGCAAGAGGTGAGGCATTAGAGTTTGCAAGAGCTTGTAACCCACCAGAAAATCCTAAAGAAGCTATATTTCAACTTAACGATATATGGAGTAGATATGCACCAGTTACGTCCTTATCAAACAAAAGCAATAGATGATATAAGAGAATCATTTACCAAAAGAAAAAAGGTTCTGTTAGTTGCACCAACAGGTTCTGGTAAAACTGTGGTTGCTGCAGATATCATTCGCAAAGTAATAGAGAATGGTAAGAAGTGTGTCTTTGTTGCACATAGAAGAGAATTAATTATGCAATGTAGCAACAAACTTTTTAATTTTGGTGTTAGACATGGTGTGATAATGGCAGATAAACCAACTACACCAGATGCTGATGTGCAAGTTGTATCAATACAAACTTATACTGCAAGAAAAGATAATTTTGATTTTGATAGACCAGATGCAGATTTGATTATTTTTGATGAAGCACACAGGTCTGCATCATTTACTTTCCAAAAAATGCTAGAAGAATATCCAGAAGCTCATGTCATAGGTTTAACTGCAACACCATGTAGAGCAGATGGTAAAGGATTAGGTGATATCTATCAAGGTCTTATAGAGTGCAGCAACATAAAAGATTTGACAGAAGAAGGCTATCTTGTTCCTAGTAGAATCTATGCACCAACAATGCCAGATTTAAAAGGACTAAAAGTATTAGCAGGTGATTATGAAAAAGGTAGGCTAGACAAAAGAATGAACACACCTAAACTAATAGGTGACATTGTAAACCATTGGATAATGTATGGTCAAGATAGACCTACTGTTGCATTTGCTACATCAATAAACCATAGTAAAAAGATAGCTAAGATGTTTAATGACAGTGGCATACCTGCTGGTCACATAGATGGTAAAATGCCAGAAATAGAAAGAGAAAGACAATTAGCTATGATAAAAGATGGTAGCATTAAGGTCTTAGCTAACTGTCAAGTATTAACAGAAGGATGGGATGAGCCTAAAATATCCTGTGTTATATTAGCAAGGCCTACTAAAAGTTATGGATTGTATCTACAAATGGTAGGTAGAAGTCTTAGACCAGATGATGGCAAGAAAGATACATTAATTATAGACCATAGTGGTGCTGTTTATGAACATGGCTTTCCTGATGAGCCACCTCAATGGACATTAGATGTAACGACTAATGTTAGTAAAGAAAGAAAAGAACCACAACCAATAGAGAAACAACCATTTACCTGTGTGCAATGTGATTTTGTATACAAACCTACTGCAGACAGCCCAGAATGTCCTAATTGTGGCTGTAAACCTACTAAAAAAGACACTGAGCTGTTGATTGCACAAGGCAGACTTGTTGAATTAAAGAAAAAAAAGAACGAGCCAACAGTTGCAGACAAAGAAACTTTTTATGCAGGATTACTTTTCTATGCAAGACAAAGAGGCTACCTCGATGGATGGGCAAGTCATTTGTTTAAAAATAAATTTAAACACTTTCCTAATTTTAAAAAAAATATACTGCCTGTAAGACCAACAAAAGATGTTGAAGGGTATATAAAACATCACAATATAAAACGACACAAATCTAAAATTAAAATACAAAATATGATTGGAGGTAACAATGAACGAAGTACATAAAGAGTTTGAGATTAACAAGCTTAGAAAGTTAGGTCATGAGCATAGTGTTGCTTTAAAAAATCTTGTGCAACTTGAAGAAAGTAAAAAGATATTAAGAGCTAGTCTTATGAAGGAATATCAACTCGGACCAACTGGCAAACCAAATAGTGTAGCTCAACAAGAAGCTCATGCATATGCAGATGAGCGATATACAGCACATATTAAAGCACTTGCAGATGCTACACAGATTGAAGCTGAGTTAAAATGGCAAAAGAGATGTGTAGAAATAAACTTAGAGTTAATTAAAGTACAATCTTTTAACCAAAATCAAGAGAAAAAAGCTTACAACATTTAGTCATCTGTGTTACAATAATATTTCCCTTATGAAGCACACAGTCAAAGAGAAAAAACACATGGACAAGATTGCTCGACTTGGGTGTATTATATGCAGGAAACAAGGTCATATGTTTGTAGATGCTGAGTTACATCACATAAGAGATATGACTGGCATGGGCAAAAGGTCTAGTCACTTTGAAGTTATTCCTTTGTGTGTTGCTCATCATAGATTAGGGAAAGAAGCTTTTCATCACAGCAAAAAAGAATTTGAAGCAAAGTGGGGAACACAGCGAGAGTTGCTCAAAGAAGTTTTAAAATTAGCTGAATGTTGTGGTGGTTTATGTGAGGATTGCAATGAAATATGATTTAGTAGTAGTACAGAAAGATGGCTCTTTAGCTCCATATGATAAAGAGATAATATTTAAAAAGATTTATAATAAAATAAAAGATGTTAATGTTAGTTGGCAACTTGTAAAGAATGTTGAGGCAAGTATAGACAATAGATTTGAAGAGTTTTATCCAACTTACCAAAACATTCAAGATATAATAAAAAATACTATTACTTATTATCGCTCTGAGAAAGAGCAACATGGGCAATAGCTTCAAGTTTAGCAAATGTATCACTAAAACCTAATGCTAAATACATCTGCTCAAATTTCTCATACAAAGCAAAACATTTATCGCACATTAATTCCAAATACCTCCAATATAAACATTATAACAGCATTTGCTAAACCTATAACTACTATTAATGTAAAATATTTCTTCCAAGAAAGTGGTGTAGTCGTATCAAGGATTCTAGATTTCTTTTTCACAGCATAAACCTCTAATGGATATCTCACATTACCTCCACTCCAAAATCTATTTTTAATCTTGATAACAATGATTCAGCAAGTTCCTTTCTGCCGTACATAATAAAGTCGTCATTAGTTTCACATATCTCTTCTGTAAGCTCTGTACGATTCACCTCGTCTAACAAATATTCCATTAGCCAATCAATAACCCACTCTTCAGTATGTTCTTTTACTTTAAAGGTTTTAAGTTCGCTAAGGATTTGCTCTATATCCATTTCTTGAAGCTCTAAACGAACATCTTCTTTTATTTCTTTAATACTCATCTAAATTCCCCCCTATTTTCCCACATACGAAAAGGATATCCAAAAAGTTTGTCTGCTTTTTTAGCACCGACAGGTCTTTTTAATTTAACAATCTTTATGACAGATTTTTTTGTATGTCTCGCAGTATCGTTATAAACTTGTTTTATATTTTTTTCATCAGAAGCACTACCGACAACTTCATTGCTTTTAGAAGTATCAATAACAACATGGGTAATCTTTAATGATTCATATTTACTCATCATCTAAATCCCCCTCATCTATATCATATTCTCTCCATGAATCATCATCCTCCATGAAGAGGTCTTCCCTAGCTTGAATACAAGCATCTTTAAAATCTAATCCTTGCTCAACCCAGTATTCAGCTCGTTGCTCTAACCAAGCTTCTGTCCAATGATTACTCATATTAATAACCTCTCTCTTTTTTTTCTTTTTCTCTATTTATCATGGCTTTTAAGACTGCTTCCTTTACTGCTTGTAAAGTCTGCTCATCTAATATTTCGCCTTCAAAAACATAGAAATCTTTGTCTAGTCCGTTCTCGCTTGTTCTACTATAAAACTTCATAGACATTGACCATTCGATATTATCGCTCATTATCTTCCTCCCTTAATTCTTTTCTTTTAGTTTCAACCATTTCATCAATCAATTTCATTTTATTCTTGCGAATCTTTCCATTTTTTAATAAACTTTTTTCTTTATTATGGTTTTCTATCAAATTTCTAAAATGATAGACTTTGTACTCTATGTCAAACCATTTTTTTACTTCTTTTTTATAATTATCCATTGTCTTCCTCCCTTAATTTATTGTAAAGTTTTTCATTAACCCTGTGAACATATTTTCTTAACTTTTGTATCGCTTGAATATGGTTTGGGCTAGGTGTGTATTTAGTTTTGATAGAATTTTCAAATTGTAATAAAGCATTTGATATCATAGAACTTTCTTGAAAATTAACTTTTATAATTGCTTTTATTTCTTTTGACATTTCCAACTTCCTCCATAACATCGGCTATATTAAATATCTGTAAATTATAATCTATTAGAATTTCGTTGATTCTTTTTCTGCATAAATCTGTGAAATCTGTATCAATAAAATCTTTTTGATTATAATAGTGATGGTAGTAAACAATCATACTTAAATCATTGACAGTAATGTCATCAATGTTGTCGGCTATGACTGTGTTGATTTTGTTTGATAGTTGTTTTTTAACCATTGTAATCCTCCAAAAAAATATAGCAGTTTATTGACTTGCTAAGGTCATAAGGTTGCCTAAACCTCAATTGTGGCATTATTAAGAATTGCTCTAACTTCTTCGCTAATGTCATCATAATCAACTTTTTGACTTGTTTCATCGCAAATCATTTCCTGGACATCATCCTCAAAGAAAATACGAAAAATTTCAGACATTGCTTCTTGTGCTTTTGTGTGGTTGTTTTTTATTCTTTCAAACTGAATTAAATAATCATCAATTTTCTGGAAAATATTTTCAAGTTCTTTATCTGTTGGCAAAGTCTGTGCATTGCCACAAATTTTTAATCTTACTCCAGGATATTCATAATTATCATCATCAACTTTTCTATCTAAAACTTTTGATAATGTGTTACTTTTTATCTGCATAATTTCCTCCCTTAAAAAAATTAGCAGTTTATTGACTTGCTAAGGTCATTAACAATTAAATTTCATTTTCATAAAATTCAATCACATCTGGATATTTTTCAGTCAATTCTTTATAATGTGAAATAATCGTAAAATGCTCATCTACTGATAATTCAGCATCTTCACGAGCTTCTTGCGAATACATATTATAAAGACCAGAATATTGAACACGAACATAATTATCGAATTCAATTGCTCCGATTGCTTCCATTCCTAAGTCTATTGGTCTAGGCATATCTCTAACCTCCTTTATTTTTTTTACTCATATTTATATTAACAAATCTATTAACCTAAGTCAACTACTTACTTAAAATATACTAGTAACCAAATGGTAACTAGTTACTGAAAATATACTATTGACTTAGATATTAACATATGTTAACATGATAATGGAGGTAAAGAATATGAAGATGACAGATGTAGATATTTGGTTTGCAACCGAAAGATTAAAGTTTGTTAATAAAGTTATTCAAAAGCACTTAGATACTCCAAGAGCTTCCAGTCCAAAAGCCTTGAGAAATCTTAGAGCTGAGAAGACCAGATTAACAAATCAATTAGCAGGTTTGTAAAATTTGAGTTTTGAAATGAGCTAGGATATTTTTTTAGGTTTCAAAATTCAAAACCTAAAATCAAAACCTAAGGTTTTAAAAAACTTGACATTACATTACCGACTTGCTACTATGATATCGCTGGGGCTTTATCCTTTAAAAAATCTAGTTTTAAAATGCTCCATCATACTATATAAGGTATACAAAAATACCCCCTCAAAAACCCTTTCACACCCACACACACACGAGCTACCTCTAAAACTACCCCTCACCCCCCAAATGCATCTGTGTTGTAACTAAACATGGATTACTCCACACAGTGGAGGGAAAAATGCAAATATTAACCTGTTATTGACAGCAAGATACTTTAGTTTAGACTATAAAGTATATGAGAAAACTATTGACAGACAAGCAAAAAGAGTTCGTTAGGCACTTTAGTGAAAAAGGTAATGCTACAGAGGCTGCAATTAAGGCAGGTTACTCTCCAGCAACGGCTCAACAGCAGGGATATGAGCTTAAAAATAAGCTTTCTGCAGAGATTGAGGATGCTACTAGGAAGCTTTTAAATGGTGCAGTACCAGTTGCTATAGAAAAATTGCAACAATTGGTAGTAGACCCAGCAGTTAACGCAAGTACAAAGCTTGGTGCAATCAATTCTATCTTGGATAGAACTGGATATCAGACTACAACTAAAATTGAAGATGTAACTGGTAAAAAAACTGACGAGGAATTGCAAACAGAACTTAAAAATTTAATGGGTTCTTTGCAACTAGCTGCAGTAAAAGATGAAGATATTAACTAAGGTTAACATTTATGAGTGATGCGCTGGAAAGGGCTGTAGAAATTGCTAAAGAATTAGAGCATAGGAAGCTTACTAACAGATTAAAGCACTATGAGCCTTATGAATATCAAAAAAAGTTCCATAATACAGTAGCATCGCAAAGATTACTTATGGCTGGTAACAGAATAGGTAAATCTTTTTGTGGTGCAATGGAGATGGCCTACCATTTGACTGGTAAGTACCCAGAATGGTGGGAGGGTCGTAAGTTTACTAAACCAATCAGAGCCTGGGCAGGTGGTGCATCTAACGAAACTACCAGAGATATCTGCCAAAAAGAGCTAGTAGGGCAACCAGATGACCCCTCTGCTAAAGGAACTGGCTCTATACCACTACAAGACATAGGAGAAACTACCAGAAAACCAGGTGTGCCAAATGCACATAACTCTTTAGTTGTTAAACACGTAACTGGGGGGTGGTCAAGGTTAGCTTTTAAAGCATATGAGATGGGTAGAGAAAAATGGATGGGAGAAGCTGTAGATGTTGTATGGCTAGACGAAGAACCACCATCTGCTATCTATTCTCAAGCACTAACAAGGACTGCAGACAGAGGTGGCATGGTATATATGACCTTTACACCAGAATCTGGCATGACAGAAACAGTGGCACAGTTTGTTAACGACCTTAGACCTGGCCAATCTTTACTACAAGCTGGATGGGATGATGCACCGCATATGACACCAGAGGTAAGAGAGCAAATACTATCTGCATTGCCACCACACGAAAGAAAGATGAGAGAACAAGGTATACCACAATTAGGTTCTGGTCTTGTATTCCCTATAGCAGAAGATGATGTAGTATGTGACCCAATAGAAATACCAACTTACTGGCCAAGATTATGTGGTATAGATTTTGGTTGGAATCACCCAACAGCTGCAGTATGGTTGGCATGGGATAGAGATGCGGACATTGTGTATATTTACGATACTTATGCTATGCGACAAGAAGCTGTACCAATGCACGCAAGTGCAATTAAAGCAAGAGGTACTTGGATTCCTGTAATCTGGCCTATGGATGGTAGACAAGCTGACAAAGGTTCTGGTAAATCACTTACAGAGCAGTACAGAGCAGAAGGTGTTTACATGACACGTAATCATTTTTCTAATCCACCATCAAGAGGTCAACGAGAAGGCACAGGTGGTAACTCAGTAGAAGCTGGTATACAAGAAATGTATACTCGTATGCAGACAAAACGATTGAAAATTTTTAGAAATCAAGATAAACTATTACAAGAATTGCGAATGTATCATCGTAAAGACGGAAAGATAGTTCCAATAAATGATGATGTTATATCTGCAATGAGATATTGTGTTATGTCGTTGCGTCATGCAAGAGTTAAAAATTTTGAACCACAATACATAGAGGCAGAAACAGAGTTTAGTATATTTACATGAGAAAAGAACATAAAAGTAAATCAGGTGGTCTTACACCAGCAGGCAGAAAATACTTTAAAAGGAAAGATGGCTCTAATTTAAAACCAGCAGTTAGCAAAGGTAAGAACCCTAGGCGTATTAGTTTTGCTGCTAGGTTTGGTGGTATGGCTGGAGCAATGAAAGACAAAAAAGGTAAACCAACAAGGTTAGCATTAGCATTAAAAAAATGGGGTTTTGGTAGTAAAGAAGCCGCAAGAAAATTTGCTAATGCAAATAAAAAAACATAAAGGAGGGTATTATTATGCCAATGGGAAAAGGAACATACGGAAGTAAAAAAGGGAGGCCACCAAAAAAGAATGGTGCAAAAAAATTAATGGCAAAAAATCCAAAGATGCCAAAAACTGTAGCTAAAGCTATTGCGAAAAACATGAAAAGGAAAAAGAAATAATGGCAAAGAAACCAGGATTGTATGCAAACATACATAAAAAACGTAAAAGAATAAAAGCTGGTAGTGGTGAAAAAATGAGAAAGCCTGGAACTAAAGGCGCACCAACTGCAGCTAATTTTAAAAGAGCAGCAAAGACTGCTAAAAAAGCGAGGAAAACATAATGGGAAGTCCAGTATCTATTCTTACTAGCATAATAGGTTCTGTTGCAGGCAAAGCATTAGGCGGTGTTATGGGCTTTGGTAAAAAGTCAAAAAAGAAAATAACACCACCAGAACCCAAAGACCTTATGAAACAACCAGATGTTTCATCACAAAGAAGACTTGCGTCACAGTACGGACAAGGTTCTACTTTGTTAACAGGCACACAGGGTGTAGAAGATTCAGCAACAACCAGCAAAACTTTATTAGGCGGATAATGATTAGACCAATATTAGACCAAGCATGGAGTAAAAAATTTTATGAATGGTTACAACCTAGGGCAGAAATAGAAACTGAGGAGTATACTACAATTGGTTTCTTAGATGACTGGGATAACATAGTAGGAGTTATACTTTTTTGCAACTACGATGGTAATAACATTTATGTTCATATAGCTTCTGATTCACCTAAACACGTTCAACGAAGATTTATAAAATTAATGTTTGATTATATATTTAATCAAGCAAAATGTCAGCGAGTCACTGCTACTTGTTATGCAGACAAAAAAAGAAGTCAAAGACTAATTGAAGGTGTTGGTTTTAAAAAAGAAGGATATTTAAAGAATTTTGTAAAAAAACATGATAAACTTAAAGATATTATTTTGTATGGTATGCAAAAGGAGGACTGTAAATGGGTGGCGTAAAAGATTTAATTATGGGCGCACCAAAACCTAAAATGCCTGACTTCGGAGCTGAGGCAAGAGAAACTGCTAGAAAACAAGCAGAGTTAGATGCACAACAAGCAAAGTTTAGAAAAAGCAGAGCTATGGGTATGGGTAGCTTAATAAAAACATCTGGCATGGGTTTAACAGAAGAAGCAACAACTTCAAAAAGTTTGCTTGGCGGATTCTATGGATAAGTTTAAACATTACAAATCAGCTATAGCTCGTATGGAAGGTGACAGAGGTAACTGGGAAGACCAGTGGCAAGAAATACTTGACTATGTTATGCCACGTAAAGCAGATGTTACTTTTGTTCGCTCACCTGGTGAGAAAAGAACTGAGGTCTTGTTTGATTCTACAGCCATAACTGCAAACAATTTGTTAGCCGCAAGTTTACAAGGAACTCTAACATCACCATCTTTGCAATGGTTTCATATTAGATTAAGAGATACTTTTTTAAATGACGAAAGAGATGTGCAAATGTGGTTAGAAGATTCTGCTAAAAGAATGTATGACATCTTTAACGAAACCAATTTTAATTCAGAAGTACACGAAGCATATTTAGATATATGTTCTATAGGAACAGCAGCATTATTTATAGAAGAAGGTGCAAAAGGTTTCCAAGAAAGTCTTATACATTTTAGAACTTTACACATTTCAGAATATTATATACAAGAAAATGTAGATGGTTATGTAGACACATTATATAGAAGATATAAATTATCAGCTCGACAAGCAGTGCAAGAGTTTGGCGAAGATAACTTAGGCGAAAAAGTAATAAAGGCATCGAGAGAAAAACCAGATAAAGAATTTGATTTTATTCATGCAGTAGAACCATTAGAAGACTATGAAAGAATGTTTGGCAAATCAAACACTAAGCTGCCTTTTCATTCATGTCATATCTGCGAACAAGATAAAATGATTGTAAGAACTGGTGGCTATAATGAATTCCCATATCTTGTACCTAGATGGGCTAAAGCTACTGGAGAAACATATGGCCGTTCTCCATCTTTTAATGCATTACCAGATATAAAAACATTAAACAAAGCTGTAGAGCTAGGACTAAAAGCATGGTCAAAAGCTATTGACCCACCATTACTTGTTGGTGATGATGGTGTTATAGGCAAAGTAAGAATGACACCTGGTGGTATAACTGTTGTAAGAGATAGAGAAGCAGTCGTGCCTCTACAAATAGGTTCTAATTTTCAATTAACAGATATGAAAGAAAACCAACTTAGACAAGCTATTAGACAAGCATATTATTCTGACCAACTACAATTACAAGAAGGACCACAAATGACAGCTACAGAAGTACAAGTAAGATACGAACTTATGCAAAGACTATTAGGTCCTACACTTGGTAGATTCCAATCAGAATTTTTAAATCCACTTATAGAAAGAGTTTTTGGTATTATGCTCAGAGGAGGAGGTTTTTTACCTGCACCTGAAATAATACAAGACCAACAAATAGATGTAGATTTTGTAGGGCCACTAGCAAGGTCACAGCGTATGGAAGAAGCAGTAGCAGTAGAGAGATTGTATCAACTAGCTATGAATATAGGACAAGTAGACCCTGCAATAATGGATAATATAAATCATGATGTGGCAATTAGAACTAGAGCTAATTTATTAGGTGTACCTAAAACTGTATTAAGAGGTGAAGACGAAGTAGAAGAAATTAGACAAGAAAGAGCAGCAGCACAACAAGCACAAGCAGAAGCTATGATGCAAGCGCAACAAGCACAAACTGCAAAAACAAATGCACAAGCTATGAACGAAGCCACACAAAATCCAAACATGGAAGAAATAATGCAAGCGGACGTATTACCTGAATAATGGACGATACTTTAAAACAACAAAAAAAAGATTACATGATTACCTTTGGTACAAAAGAAGGTGAGCGAGTTTTAGCTGATTTACTTTCAGCTTATTATCATAGGAGTTCTTTTAGTAAAGACCCTTATGAAACTGCTTTTAAGGAAGGGCAAAGAGCAGTAATAGTCAGAATACTAAATCTTTTAAAGGAGGATAATAATAATGGCTGACGAAACAATGACCACGGAAGTGGCAGACAACCCACAAACAGAAGTATCAGGAGATTCTGTTTTAGGGTCTGGCATAAGTGATAATCAAACAGCAACTGATTGGAAATCATCTTTGCCACAAGAATTACAAAGCGACCCAACACTCGCAAATTTTAAAGATGTTGAATCTCTTGCAAAAACTGTTGTGCATCAACAAAAAGTATTAGGTAGCAGAATACCTATACCAAAAAATGATGAGGAGAAAGCAGAGTTATACACTAAGCTAGGACGACCAGAAGAAGCTAGTGGGTATGAAGTGCAAATACCAGAAACTCATGCACAGTTTTTTGAAGAAAATCAAGTATCAGAGTTTAAAGAAGTTGCACACAAGATAGGTCTAAATAACGAGCAAGTAAATGCTTTGATAGATTATCAAGTAAACAACATAGAAAATGCAACACAATATCAAGCTGCAGAATTAAACGCTGGTAGAGAAGAAGCGCAAACTACACTACAAAAAGAATGGGGTGTAGAGTACGATAAAAATTTAAGAGCAGCACATAGAGCATTACAAGTATATGGCAATGAAGAAGTGCAAGAAGCTGTAAATGGAGAATTAGGAAATAATCCTGCATTTATAAAAATGCTTGCAAACATTGGCTCAGAGGTTACAGAAGATATGGCACAAAACACATCTAACAACAATGTTGCTGTATCAGTATTGGATGCAAAAGCAGAAATAGAATCTATTATGCAAGACCCAAGTAATCCATATTTTAATGCTGGACACAAAGACCATAGAAGTGCAGTAGAAAGAATGAGACAATTGCACGAAAAAGTCTATGGAAAATAATTATCTTGTGCTATAATTAAAATACCAAAGTCTGCCCGTTAGGATAACAGATGTGGTGGCCATGATGGCGTTAAAAATTAGGTTTCCCGTTATGGATAAAAACCGCAACATCATTATTTTTTTAAGGAGGACAGGTTATGTCAACACAAATAACTACAGCTTTTGTCGAACAGTACAAAAGTAACGTATTTCATTTGGCACAGCAAAAAGGTTCAAGACTTAGAGAAGCAGTCCGTACAGAAACAGTTGTCGGTAAATCTCATTACTTTGAAAGAATTGGCTCAACTGCTGCGCTAAAAAGAACATCCAGACATAGTGACACTCCAAGAGTAGACACACCACACTCTAGAAGACGAGTTACTATGGATGATTACGATTGGGCAGATTTAATTGACAATGAAGATAAAATCAGAATGTTAATTTCTCCACAATCAGAATATGCACAAGCTGGCGCTTGGGCAATGGGAAGAGCAATGGATGATGCAATCATTGATGCTGCTAGCGGAAACGCTTTTGGTGGTGTTAGTGGTGGTACAACAGTAGCTTTACCATCTGCACAAAAAATTGTGCATGGCTCAGCAGGTTTAACAATTGCTAAACTTATTGAGGCTAAAGAAATTTTAGATGCAAACAGCGTAGACCCTGAAGAACCAAGGTGTATCGTTGTAACATCTAAACAACTATCAGATTTGTTAGCATTAACACAAATCACATCTTCAGACTTTAATTCTGTTAAAGCTCTGGTTCAAGGTGAAATTGATACCTTTATGGGATTCAAATTTATCAGAACAGAAAGATTAGATACTAATTCATCAAGCAATAGATTAGTATTAGCTTTTGCACAATCTGGTATCGGGCTTGCTCTAGGCCAAGATATTAATACAAAAATATCTGAAAGAGCAGACAAAAATTATGCAACACAGGTATTCTTGTCAATGACTATCGGTGCAACTCGTATCGAAGACGAAAAAGTTGTTGAGATTGAATGTACTGAGAGTTAATAGGAGGAAAGAAAAATGGCAACAGCTAAATCAGTAGAAGTTACAGCTTTAGACGCATCGCCTAGAGAACTCCTAGAAACAGGAAGTTTAGAGGGCAGGATGCGTGTAGCAAGTGGAACGATTGCAGCAGGAACAGGCGACATTGATAATGATGATGTATTAATGATGGTACAAATTCCATCTAATGCAAAAGTATTATCAATCAAACTATTCAATGACGATTTAGATTCTAATGGTTCACCAACATTGGCAGCCAACGTAGGTCTTTATTATGAGAATGGTACAGTTCTTGATGAAGATTGTTATGCAACAGCTATAACAACTTTACAAGCTGCAAACACAGCAGGTGTCGAAGTTGCTTTCGAAGCTAGAAACGTTAATGCAGTTTCTAATTTTGCATGGGAAGATGGTGGTTTATCATCTGACCCAGGTGGAGTTTTAAGAATTGCTTTAACTATGTCTAACGTAGCAGCAACAGCAGCAGCTGGTGATGTATCAGTTATCGTTACATATGTTGTAGACTAAAAACAACAATAAGGGGGTAGTTTCGGCTACCCTCTGAGGATATTATGGCAACAGAAGTTTCAATATGTGCAAATGCTTTAAGAAGATTAGGAGATGACCCTATAACTTCGCTTACAGATGATACAGAAAGAGCTAGATTATGTAATGCATTTTATGCACCAGCAAGAGATTTAGTTTTAAGAGCGCATCCTTGGAACTTTGCAATAACAAGAGCAACATTAGCTCAACTTTCAGATACACCAGCATTTGAATATTCTTATCAATATGCACTACCAACAAGTCCATTATGTTTAAGAGTATTACAAATGGAGTATCAAGATTACATTTATAAAATAGAACATTTAGAAGGACAAGGAAGAGTATTATTAACAGATGAAAGTCCAGCTAGAATTTTGTATATTGCACAAATAACAGACCCAACACTATTTGATGCTTTATTTGTAGATACATTAACAGCTCGTTTAGCTGCAGATTTAGCCTATCCAGTAACAAATAGTGCAAAATTACAGGAGCAAATGGAAGTATTGTATATAAGAAAGCTTAAAGAAGCTAGGGCTATTGATGGGCAAGAAAGTTTTATGGACGACCTGGTTTCAGATACATTTACTGACTTCAGGAAATAATGGCTAGAGTACATCCAATACAAACAAATTTTACTGCAGGGGAACTAAGTCCTAAGTTAGCAGGTCAAGTAGATTTTAAAAAATATCCTAATGGTGTAGAAACACTAGAAAACATGACTGTGTTCCCACAAGGTGGAGCTACAAGAAGATATGGCTCTAGATTTATTTGTGAAGTAAAAGATTCGTCTGCGACTACAAGATTAATACCTTTTGAATTTAATGACGAACAAGCATACATATTAGAATTTGGAAATAATTATATAAGATTTTTTAAAGACCAAGGACAGATTACTGAAGCAACTAAAGCTATTACTGCTATTACAAAAGCAAACCCAGCAGTCGTTACAGTTACTTCACATGGTTACAGTAATGGAGATGATGTTTGGATTAACAGCGTAGGTGGTATGACAGAAGTAAATGGCAGAAGATTTACAATAGCAAATGTAACAACAAATACATTTGAATTGTCAGGTGTAGATTCTACTAACTATACTACATACACGTCAGGTGGTACTGCAGCAAAGGTTTACGAAATTGCAACACCATATACATCAGCACAAGTATTTGATTTACAGTTTGCACAATCAGCAGATGTTATGTATATAGTACATCCTTCACATGAGCCAGAAAAGTTATCAAGAACAGGACATACATCTTGGACACTTGCAGATGTAGTTTTTGAAAAAGGACCATACTTAGACACTAATACTACAACAACAACATTAAACCCAGCATCACATACAGTTGGCACAGGAGTTGCAGTCGTTGCATCAGCTACAACTGGTATTAATAATGGAGATGGTTTTCAATCTACTGATGTTGGTAGATTACTTAGATTTGTAAGTGGCCATGGTGTAATAACAGCAGTTGCAGATACATTAAATATTACTATAGAAATACTTGTAGATATGGGTTCATCAACAGCATCAACAGATTGGCAACTAGGAACTTTTTCGGACACAACAGGGTTTCCAAAAGCTGTTACTTTTTATGAACAACGATTAATTTATGGTGGAACAACATCATTTCCACAAACTATATTTGCATCTGAATCTGGTTTTTTTGACAATTTTGATGTAGGCGATAGCTCTGATGCAAAAGCATTTGTTTATACAATTGCTGCAAACAAAGTTAATGTAATAAGGTTTTTAGCACCAGCACGTGATTTAATCATAGGAACTGCTGGTGGTGAATTTATTGTAAGTAGACCAACAGGTGAGCCTCTTAAACCTGGAAATGTAAATATTAGACAACAAACAACATATGGAACACATACAACACAACCTGTGCAAATTGGAAACACTGTGTTGTTTGTGCAACGACAAAAACGTAAGCTTAGAGAATTAGGATATAACTTTGGTGACGATGCATATGTAGCACCAGATTTAACATTGCTTTCAGAACATATTACGCAAGGTGGCATCGTAGATGTAGACTATGCACAAGAACCTGATTCTATTTATTGGGCAGTTAGAAATGATGGTGTTTTACTTGGTATGACATATTTAAGAACACAAGACATTGTTGCATGGCACAAACACACTTTAGGTGGTACAAGTGCAGCAGTCAAATCAGTTTCTACTATTGCAGAAGCAGACGAGCAACAAACATATTTAATAGTAAGTCGTACAATAAACAGTGCTACAAAACAATATGTAGAATATTTAGATAGTACACTAAATCAAGATTCTGCTTTATCAGGAACAGTTACAGGTTCGTCTACAAGTGTAACAGGACTAGACCATCTAGAAAACGAAACAGTACAAATACTTATAGATGATGCAGTTTATCCTACACAGACTGTAACCAATGGAGCAATCACTGTAAGTTTGCCTAGCAGCTTTGGTTCTAAAACTATAGAGATAGGTTTAGGATTTACTTCTACAATAAAAACAATGAAACCAGAGGCTGGTTCACAAGCAGGTACTGCGCAAGGCCGAAAAAAAAGGTATAATGAAGTTAGCGTGCGATTATTAAATAGTGTTGGTGTAACAATTAATGGCGACCAATTACCTTTTAGAACATCAGCAGATGAAATGGGTGAGCCAATACCAGCATTTACAGGAGATAAAAGAGTTACTAATCTTGGATGGGATAGAGAAGGACAAATAACAATACAACAAACTCAACCCTTGCCTTTAACTGTATTAAGTATAACAGGCACATTAGTAACTAGTGATTAATATGGAGGTGTTATCATAACCGCAGCAACAGCAATGCTCATAGCCACAGGTGTATCTGCAGGCTTTTCATTACTAGGAATGTATCAAAGCTATAATGTAGCAAAAAGAAATGCTAAATTTATGGAAGAACAAAACAAATACAATGCAGAACTAGAAAAGCAAGCACAGATAGCAAGTGCATTAGCATTATCACAAGCAAGACAAGCAAGTCTAGGAGTTAGAGGTGTAGCAGGAACTGGCTCAGAACTCTACATTGAAAATGAAAACTCTAAAATTTTAAAAGAAAACATAGCGGCAATTACTAAAAGAGCAGTGTTTGCAAATGCAGGAGTAGGCCTTCAAAAATTTACAGCACAACAAAATGCAATTTATGGTGGAGCAATGAATATAACAAATTCAATTATGTCTTACCAGCAATTTAGACAACAAAAAGATTTAGCAGAAAAAGGATTGTTAACCAGATGAAAGTACCTAAGTTACAGAAACAATACTTACCAATACAAAGTGGTATAGGTATACAATCAGGTGACCCTGGAGCATTTACTGCAGGTATAGGACAACTTGGTCAAAAAATAGCTGATGTCTTAGGGCAACAATATAATATAAAACTTAGCAAGCAAAATAGAATTATGATTGAAGGTGAAAAACAAAATCTTAAAACAGAATTTTATAATTTTAATGACCAATTTAAAAGTGAAATGGAATTAGGTGTACAAAATGATAAAGGTCAAACTTTAAAACCTGATATGTTGCAAGGTGAGTACAATAAAAGACTTGCAAAATTTATGAAAGATTCACAAAAAAAATTGAATCCACAAGCATTTGCTGAAGTACAATCAGAATTAATGTGGGAATCACGTTTAGTATATGATGAAATAAGAGATAATGTTGTAGCTATTAAAGGTGTGCAAATTAAAGATAATTATAAATCAAAATTTGCTCCTAGTATGTATCAAAGTGCTGAAAATGCAGAAACTTTAGAGCTTGCAGATTCTTTTTTTCAAAGTCATTTAAATCAATTAGTTGCTATTAAAGGTGTTATGGATGATGAGGAATACGAAAAACAAGTTGAATTAGTAAATAAAGAACATGGTAAGATAAAATTATTTAAACAAATTAAACAAAAAATAAAAGAAAAAACACTAGGCAGTGATAATAGCGAAAAAATTTTAGCATTGTCAGAAGAAGTAACTTTAAGCAATGTTATTAAACATTTAGAAAAAAATGGTTTTGAATTAGCAGATGGTACAAAGATAGATTCTGACAATCCATATGTGCAAGAATTAATCAGTGATTACACAGAAGATTTAGACAAATTAGTAAAAAACAAAGCAATACAAAATCAAGCTATAGAAACAGAAGTCAAAGAAAAAGTAACAACTCTTTTTGGTAAATTAAATGAAACTAATGACATAATTGAAACAAAAAATATTATAGAAGAGTTAAGAAGCGAAGTTGATAAATTGCCACCAGAACTAAGAGAAAAATATAGAAAGTATATTAACAATGAAGTGTCACAAACTGAAACATCAGAAGAAATATATGAAACTTTACTTCTAGCTGCAAATTCAGGTTTTTTAGTTGATGCTAATAACGATGAAATTATAGATTATGTAAATGATAATTTGTTAACATCTGAAAGAGCAAATGAAATAATAAGAATAGGAAAAGAAAAACGTAAAGAATTAGACAAATTATTAACTATTCCATTACATAAAAATAATATAAAAGCAATTTTAACTGCAACAAATGGTTCACAAGAATTAATAGACAAATTAACTGCAAAAGGAAACGTTCAAAATTTATCCTTTGGAGATATTACAGCAATTTTTCAGTCTGAAAGCGGTAAATACAATCAAGCAAGTGTTGATGCTATACAAATATATTTAGAAGCAGTACAATCTGGTAAAAAAATGGGATTTACAGAAGCAGAAATTTTATCAGGCAAATTAGTAGAATTAGGTGCAGACAATAAACAAAAAAGCACAGGAAAAAATTTAGTAGAATCAATTACAACTATGGTCAAAGAACCAGATTATAGAACAAAATTTAGTCAAATAGTAAGAGAAAGCAAGAATAAGAATGAAGCATCACGTATAGTAATTATAAATGGAAATCCTGCATATGTTACTGATGCAGAATATATAGGAATGTATTTTGCAGAACGATTAGATAATCCAAATACAGTGTTTGACCAAGAGTATAGACAAAGAAGAACATTCAAACGAGATGAAAAACTTCCTAATGGTGACACTAGAGAAATTGTTGATTTTGAATCTGTTGAAGATTATAACAAAAGAATGGAGCTTTTTGTTTTAGCTAAAAGTTCACGTACACAATTAGACAAACAAACATTTATAAATACAGCTAAAGCATTACAATATAACCCAGATGATATTATATCTGTTGCTAATGAACTTTATGACCCACCAAAAAAAGAAACAACAGAAGATGAAGCTACTAATCAAGCTGGTCAAAAAAATGATAATAAATCTAAGAAAGAATTAGAAATATCCGAAATGTTAAAAAAACAATTAGGAGATGATGCAGCTAAGAAATATTTAGACGATGAGTAAATCTACACCTACTTTAACAGAATTGCTACGAGCTGGTTACAGTGAAGAAGAAGCAAGTGCTATTGCAGTTAAACGTGACAATGTTTTATTTGATAAAGGTTTCACAACTTTTGACATAGCAAAATATGATGGTGTTTTTCAGCAAGACCGCACTTTATTTCCAAACAATTTTTTTAATCCAAATCCTAATAACGTAGTTAATGCAAACGACAAACAAGCATACGAAAATGACCCTGATGGTTTAAGATTATTAGCAGAAGAAAAAGACAGACAAAATAATGAAGCAAACATACAACATCAGAAAGATTCTATAAAATATGATGCAACTATAGAACTAGCAATAAAAAATGATAAGAAAAAAAATAATGAAACAGGTGTACCTAGTTTGTTAAATTTTGCTGGTTATGGCGATGTTGATAAAAATTATTTAATTGATGCAACAAATCAAGTAGGTCTTATACATATTGGAGATTATAAAGATATATTGGATAAAAATTTAATAGATTATCCAGATATGAATAAAGAAAATTATAGCAATGTTTTCGATTTAGTTAGGTTTGCAGCAAAAGCTAGTAGTAATAACACCCAAAAATACAATAAGCAAGGTGATAGAGCTGGTATATTTAATTGGAATTTACATACTGATATAAAAACACCTGGCGGATTTAGACAAGCTCTTACAATAACACAAGATGCATACAATCAAAAAGGAGAAGCAGTGCCTTATTATATCAAAAAAGCTTTAAAAGATAATGACCCTACAGCATTATCTCCACATCAAGAAGTAGAATTGTTGTTAAATGTATATAAAAAAGTTCCTGTAGGATTAAGATTAGCAATAGCTCAAGGTAACAAAGAAGCAATTGTAGATTTTTATAGGGCATATTTAAATTCAGATAAAGAGGGTATAGAGAAATTAAAAAAACTTTTAGATACTCCACAAGACCAAATTATAGCAGATGGAATAGATAGACCCTTTTGGTCAAGTATAGATTACAGTAAAGGTTATTGGGATTGGTTAGACACAAATGTAGAAAAATTTCAATATTACACAGGTGGACGTGGAAGAAATGCTATATTAGGACTTGGTTCTTATGACAACAGTTATGCAGGCAGGCTAGTAAATAGTAGCCTTTACCAACTAGGCCTTGTAAGTGATGAAGAAATGCAAAATTATTTAGCAAGAAATGATAGTTGGTATCAAACACAGGCTGGTGGTTTTAAAGCATTTTTAGGACAACTTATTACTTTCGGAATAGATTATCCTTTATATAGTGGTTCTGGTAGAGTATTTAGTTCTCTATTTAGACTGACGCCACGTGCAGCACTTTTTGCTAGTGGGATAGGTAGTTTTGTTGGTCCAGAACTATTAACGCAAGGTATGTTTCAAGCAATGAGAGATGGTAACAAAATTCGTAGCATGAAAGAATTTATGGAATATTCTACAAATGCACAAGCTCTTGACTCATATATAGAATCTTCTATTATGGGATTTGGTGCTACACTTGCACCTTTTTTAATGAGAAAGGCTGGCATAAGTCTTTTAAATGACAACATAGTAAAAGAAGCTGGTAAAAAAAGTTGGAAACGAACAGCAGGTATTCTTAGTGCAGACCAAACAATTGGTACAGCTGTAGGTTTAGGAACTGGTATATCAGCTCTTGAATATTATCACACTGGTGATGCAGATGTTTTAGGCAATATGGGTTCAGGCCTTGCTTTTGCATTTTCTGTAAATGTAGGAAAATATGTAAAACAAGGTTTTATAGAAGCGTTGCGACAAAATAAAGTTAGACCAGAACATTATACAGAGGGTACAAATGAAAATTATTCGATAAATAGAGGTCAAAAAGATGCAGAAACGCATCGTGCAGAAGTTACTGCAGAAAAATTTTTAGAATCAAAAGGTATTCATATAGAAGATTCTTTTAAATTTCGTATAAACGAAGATACTCCTAAAGGTAAAATAGAAAACATTAAAAGAACTGATTCTGGTGACATAATTGTATTTAAAGAATTTGGTTTACCAATTGTAGAAAAATCCACAAATGTTTTAAAAGGAAACAGTTTAAACACAGTAATGTGGAAAGATAGCATAAAAAAATATGTTATTGATGTACCAGATGTAGTTTTTAATATTTCTAATGCTGATGGTTCGCAAACAAGTTTTTCTTTTGATGTTGACAAACCTAACAAAAATAAACCAGTAAATAGTTCTAAATTTTCAAGAGAAGTTTTAGAAGAAGTTGTTAGACAATATGGAACAGTAGAAGGTAATATTGAAATCTACCAAGATGTTTACAGCAAATTGTTTGAATATGGAGCAGAAAGCAGTTTGTTGTTGCCACAAAATTTTGAGAAAAATTTAGAGAAATGGAAAACTGATAATTTTCAAGGGGATAAACCAGCTTACAATAAAAATGGACGTAGGCGAATAAAAGAAATAGGCACTATAACACAGAAAGACATTATAGAAACACAACAAAGAAGAACAAATCAAACACGTTTTAATCCAAATACAGGTTCTTTTGAAACTACTTACGATAAAACAGATTTAGTTATTGTAGAAGCTGATAGTATCTATATGGGTATTCCACGAAAACTTTATCAATATCTTTCTAATCCAGATAATGTAACTGCTAAAGAAGATAAACCATTAGTTCTTTTTACGCCTTTGCAAAATTTAACTATGGAAGAAATAAAGAGTTTTACATACACAGCAGACATACAAGAAGTTGGTGTCTTAACTTTTTTTGATGCAAAGGGTGAGCCATTAGTAAGTGTCAAACCATTAAATGTTTCTAGGTTAACAAAAGAAATTAGAAGAATTCAAAAAGAAATAACAGAACAAGAACAAGAGACAATAATAGATAAAGGTTTTGATAAAGGTGACAATAAACATGAACCACAATACAAGATGGAAAGTATATATAATGAAAAGACAGTAAATCAAATATACAATCAATCAACAGGATTAGATTATTTAGATGCAATGATGTTACAAATTGCTTTAATAGGTAAATCAATGCCTAATCTGATAGATGACCCAAGAAAGCTTGGTTCATACGATTTTGGAGATAACACAATATCTTTAAATTTAGCTGCAAAATTAAAAGAAGCAGCAGAAGGTGATTCACCATTTGCTATTTTAAATGTAGAAACTTTAATAACCTTGTTTCACGAAATTGGTCATGCTGACCAAGGAAATACTAATGGTTTCAAACCAGAAAATTTTGGCGTAGATGGTTGGATGAAATTTATTAATAAATACGGAGGAGATTTTTTTCAATTAAATTGGAAATATGGAGTGCCATTTGATTTCACTATAGAAAAAATGCGTTCTAAAATTAATACATGGGAAAAAGCTTTTGAAGCAATAGAAAAAGCAGATGTTGAAGAATTGTATAGATTATTTGGTCAAGGAAATATTATAGGTCAACTTACAAAAATAAAAGGATTTATTAAAAATACAGTCAACAAAGAAACTGGAGAAATAAATGGTGTATTAGATGGAGATATTATAAGGCAAGTACAAAAAGAAGCTGAACTTGCAGCCGCACAAGCTGAAAAAGATTGGCAAGCAGAAGTTGATGCTATGGGTCTGAAAATTACTGCTAAGGACATTTTATCTGTTTGGAATAAAACTAACGCCAGAGAAGCTTTACCTCCTGAATTATATGACAAAATAGCACGTTCTAGTGAAGCTCTTAAAAAAGATATTATAAAACAAGCAATGAAAGGTTTGATTCATGAAGATTTAAAAGAAATTATTGATTTAATAAATGGTGAAGAAACTACATCTTTTGATTACAAACAAGAAGTTAAAATAAGGTTTGCAGAAGCTGTGCAAAGAGAAATGGATAAACGTGGAATTATTACACTAGAAAAAGTAGTACGTGAGATAGCAGAAATTAGCATACTTATTCGACCTGGGGGAATGTACGCTTACAGAGAAAATCCCAATAAACCTGGTGAATTGTTAAAAAACCCAATACCAGTTTCAATAGATACTTATTTAGAATTTTTAAGACTTACTGAAGACAGCGTAGTGAAAATTATGGGTGATGTTACAGCTCTTAATTTTCAAGACAAAATTATTAATGCAAACAACGAGTTAGAGCGATTTATATATACTATGAAAATGCAAACTGCAACGTATCAACCTTATAGACGTTCTAGAGATGAAATGTATGCTGATTTTATTAGTGCTTTATTGATACATCCAGATTTAGTAAGAGAAAAAGCACCTAATGCATTAGAACTTTTTTACAATCATATGGATAATAGACCTGAATTTAAAAAAGCATATGAAGCAATTATAACTGAAATGAACAAAGGTCAGGATGCTAGAATTTATCAAGGTATAAAAACTATTTCTAAAGATTTGAAAGAAGGTACAAGAAAAATTGCTGAAGCATATGAAAGAAATGCTAGGAAGTTAAAGCTAGGTTCTTCAGGTGGCACTTTAATAGATTTTGTTCTTTATCATGTAGTGTCTAGAGATTCATGGGTTAATGCACGTGTAGAACAATGGCGACCAAGTTTAAATCAAGGATTTTTAAATTGGGATTATAAGGCAGAATCTCCAACAGGAATACCTAACACAGGTAGATATAAAGAAATTACTGAAGGCCAAAGAGTACAAAAACAACTTGATGACAGTAAAAATTTCTCAGCAGCATTAGAAAGTTATATGTTTGAACTTAGAGAAAATGTATTGCAACCTGTTTATGAAAAATTACAACAGAGAGCAGAAGACCCTAATTTTTTTGATATCTACGTATTAATGAAAAGATTGCAAGCGATAGCTCCCCAACGTCAACAAGCTCAATTTAATCCTTATTTATTGTTAAGTGAACAACAATTTGTAAAAGATTTAGAAGACATTAAAACTAAATTAGAAAATGATGAGTATGATAGAACTTTAGACCCTGCTGAAAGAGAACAAGCAGAAAAAAATTTAGAATTAATGGAAAAATTCAGACCTGTTTTAGAATCATTTAGAACTGTAGAAGATTTTATAGATTACTTTGATAGAGAAGTACCTATAATGAAAGAAAAACAAGAATTGTTTGGACGTGTTACCCAAGAGTTTTTAAAACAACAATTAAATTATGGAGCAACAGAAATAATGACACGTGCGCAATACGAATTTTTAGCAACATCTTTTACTGAACTAGATTATGTTACTTTAAAACCAGTAGATAAAATTATAGAATTTTTAGAAAAAGGTGAAAAAAATGCTAGTTTTATAGGTGGTTATAAAACATCTTTTCACAAAGGTTTTATTACAACTCCTTTTAGCCCTATTTATGCTACAGTAGAAAAAATAGCTAAGATTGCTATGTATGCTAAAAAGAATGAGTATTTAAATTCTATGTTAGGAAAACCATATGATGGCGAATATATGTCAGAAGCAACATCAAAAAATAGATTTGATTCTAAAGAAAGAAAACTATTGCATTTATCTCTAGATGGTCAAAAAGGTTATTTTATAGAGTATAAAAATTATATAAAATATTTTGATGCATGGAATAGATTTAAAATTGGACCATTTAGCAAACCACCATTTAAATTTAAAAGAAAATTAACAGCAGAAGAAAAAAAAGAGTTTAACGAATTTAATCCTACAACTGCTTATGAATATGAAAAATTTGTTAAAAAATATTCAGACTTACTTGATTTAAAAGATGAAGGTCAAATTGTTGCAGAGCCTGTAGAATATATAGGTAAATACGATTTAATAGAAAAGAAAGTACGAATTACCATGGACATTTTTTATGAACTTGATGCAGATTACGAAACAGGGCTAGTTAAAGGAATTGGTTCTAGAACTCGTCAAAGTGCAATTATTGAATATCTAGAAAGGCAACCCGAAACAAAAGATTTTATAAAACCTTATAAAGAAATTAAAAACAAAAAATTAAGAAGAGGTCTTTATTTAACCAGGAAAAAAAATCAAACAGGTCTATATGAACACTTTATAACATTAAGTTATAAACAATACAATCCAAGAGCTGATATTAAAGATAGAAAAAAAATGGAAAAAATGGGGTATGTTTTAGAAAAAGTAACACAATTACCTAGAGAGCAAGTGACAATGCTTATCGAAGGAATTGATAAACAAGGCAACCAAACATTTAAAGAAGCAACTGTAGATACGAATAAAATAGATAGAACAAAACAAGCGAGAGATGAATTCTTTTGGGTAAATCCATATATGGTTTACAACCCAGCAGATGTAGCTGCTACTATTAAATTTGTTTTTGATAGTATTACTGTAATAAAACAATTGTATACAGGAGCAAATCCTGCATTTTGGCCTGCTAATATTATGATGGATTTGGGAACTATATTGCAAAATACAGATGTTAAATTATTGAATATTAAAATTAAAAAACATAAAGACTCCCTAGAACAATATCATCCAAATGACCCAGATGTTGTAAAACGTTTTGAATTACTAGGTTATGAAATTCAAATAGGACATAGTTTAGTAAGTGAAACAATTAGAGCTTTTAAAGAAGCTAAACATTTGTTTGTAGATACAAAAAAATTAGATGCAATATCAAAGTGGTTATATTCTGAGGCTGTTTTATTATCTCGTAAAAGTAAATTAAATTTAACACGAACTGCAGAAACAGAATTAGTACCACGTGAAGTAGCAAAAGAGATTGAAGATAGCATGAAAGATGCTAAGCAACACAGTGATTTTCACAAAAATATATACGACCCAAGTTATGAAGCGGTTACGCGAGGATGGCAAGTTTTACAACATATAGGAAAAGCTACAGAATTTGTAGTTAGAAGAGGAGCAGCTGGTTATATGATAAAAGAAAAACAAGCTGGCAGACTTAATAAATCTTATAATCAAATACAAGATTTGCTTCGTAGAAATGTTATTGATTATAAACAAGGCGGACAACCTTGGTTAGAAATTCCGTTTTTGTTTTTTAGAGCAGCAATACAAGGACCATATGCTGTATTAAGAGCTGAAAAACAAAGTCGTCAAGAAGACCCTAGACAAGAATGGTATAAAAGAAGATTTTGGCAAAACACTTGGAAATACACAGGCTCTATGTCTTTACTTTCAGGACTAGCTTTATATGGTTTCTTCGGTGAGGAAATGGAAGAGTTTTTTAGAAGTGTTAATTTTTATGATTCAACATACAATTTTATATTCCCAGTGGGAACAGTAGAAGGAAATGCTGCAGAAAAAGAAATTTTTGGTGATAATGCAAAACGTCCTCTTTATTTAAAATGGAGAATATCACCAGCAGTAATGCTACAAAAAATTGTTATAGATTCTATTCTTTATCCAATCTTAGAAGAAGCTAGATATGCTTTTTTAAGTAAAGATTCTATAAGAGGAAACTTAGAAAGAATACATGGAAGCGAAAGGACTGTGCCTATAGAACGTGGTGATTCAAGTTACATTGCCAACCAAAATACGCCAAAATTTAAATCAACTTTAGATTATTTAGTACCATCTGAAAGTGGTGGAACAACTTTGTTGGCAGATATATATAATTTTACTATGGGTAACCAAATTAAAAGTGGACTAGGTGAGCGAAATTTAATTAATCCAGATGTACTAAAAGCAAAGCAAGCAGAAGACCGACTTGTTAAACAAGATAAAGATGACATAAGGCGTACCTTTACTGGTTATGAATACGGAGAAGCTCATAGAGAATATATTTATCA